>Ga0187827_10000463_pt1 | contig 63845 bp, 62 predicted proteins | sample ETNtaG_39_FD_167969 | JGI IMG/M metagenome (GOLD analysis project Ga0187827, IMG submission 167969) | Marine microbial and viral communities from oxygen minimum zone, Eastern Pacific Ocean - ETNP2014_SV_150_PacBio MetaG (Illumina Assembly) | ecosystem: Environmental > Aquatic > Marine > Hypoxic... | reverse complement strand
TCAGGCTATCAGAGGCGATACCGCTCGCCATGCTCTCGGTCAATCACTTCTTTCACTCACTATGGTGGTCACGTCGAGGTATTTGAAAGCAGCTGTCCCCGTGGGCTGGAAATGGCTCGTATCATCTAGCAGCCCAAAATCCTGCCCGAAGTAATGGTTGAATACAACTCTGAATGTGTTCACCGGAGTTATGGACTCGTAGAGCAGGTCGTTGCCGCCGTTGGGCAGGTGATAGGCATTGAGGATCCCCATTTTTTCCCGGTAAGCGTCCTCATCGGGCGCATCTCCCAGAAATCCAGAGCCATGGTCCCCCTGAATAATTATGACCGGCGGATTGTCCTGTCCCGTCAACAGGCCGTCGACAACTTCTCTGAGCTTCTTGTTCACGAAAATGAGTTGGTCTAAATACCCTTGTTCCCCTAAGTACAGATGCTCAGCTGTTTCGGACTGAACCTCTTCTCCATTCGGCCCGAATACCCAAGGAGGGTGGGGAACCGCCAAATGGGCGAACACGAATTTGGGGCCGGGGGTGTCCGTGACCTCGATGATTCTGGAAAAATCGCAAAGGCGTCTTACTCGCAATCCAGACTGAACAACTCCGAACCTTTTCAGAAAGGGGTCCAAGAGCGTGGTGGAGAACAGAACCTCCGTAAAGTCGCCGCCGAAGTACCGGAAATAGGTGCCCTTTTCACAGCCAACATACAGGTCTCCGCGGCCATCATTCTCTCGGTCCAACCAGCCTTGTTTGAACTGGAGGATCTTGTAACCTCGCGCCCTCAGGAAACTCATCACCTTGTTTCCCCGGATCAGGTTTGCGTGAACCGTTAAAGGATTCGAGCCCTCAGGCACGGCATCGGCAAGGTAATCCAGATGCTCCATGTTCAAAGACGACGCCAGCGACGCAAAAGTCTCCGGGTAGTTGGGGCGGCTATCGTAGTTGACGAAGAACCCTTTGCCAGTCAAGTAGCCGGTGAATTCGCTGTTGTCGTACCCAAAGCGCTCCTGCAGGTTCAGTGAGTTCGTGTACGCGTCCGCGATGATGTAGTAGATGTCGGGTGAAACACGGCCGGTCTCAGATTGCGTCCCGGTCACCGAAGCGCTTGTGGCAGCACCGCCGGAAAAAGCGGATGATCTAGCGCCCGGACTGAGTTTGAATGACGCGATATCGATCAGGGAGATTATCACCAGAAAGGCCGCTATGACGTTGAGCATATTGGTAACGTTCCGGAGGTCCCCGCGTACCCTAAGGGCAATGTAGCTGCCCGCCAGTCCGAGCCCGGCCCAGACTGGCAGGAAATATTTGTGCCGGGGATAGCCGGGGAAATCGGCATCCATTATGAATTGCCGAACGTGGCCGTAGCCGAAGAACATCACCAGCAAGGCACCGACGATGAGTGCCGTTCTTCTCCAGTCTTTCAAGATGAGGCCCAGCAACGCTACTGCACCTAACGTGATTGCCATCGCGACCGCCAGGTGCATGGCCAGCTTCGCCACGTTGGTGAACAGGGTGAGCACTTCTATGTTGTGGGACCAGGCGAATAGAATCGGATACGCCGTAATCAGAAACGGGTAGAGGATTGGTCCGTCGGCTAGTGCCGATATCAATGGCCGCAAACGGGGAGGCAACACTAACTCCGCATCATCTTTGTCGATGCCGAACCATGGGACGCATCATGACTGGGGAACTCGGCTGCTCAAATTCCGCGTCCTTCAGCGGGACGAATTCAGCCCAGCAACTACAACTGCTGGTGTTCGTTGGGCCTCGTCGCCAGTGCCGGGTTGGGACTGTCAGCTTCCCAGGTATCCGGGTGCGGTGAAAGGCTCCACCGCGACCTAGCTATCTCTTTCGCATTAGATATATCGTTCGTTCGGATCCTCTGAGGCTGTGCTTGGATTCCATCTCGAAGAACCTTCCGAACTCCCTCTCGAATCCCTCAGGAGTATAGCAAGGAAAAACGTCGTTGCGGGCCGCCAGAAGGCGTTGGACTTGTTTATCGGCCTTGGGAACGAACTCTACGACGGCCCAGCGGCATAAGCTGCTGAAAAACTCGGCGATCATCGCAAGGGGTACATTTCCAGCGATTGCCAAGTGGTGTACCAGGGCCAGAGCGAGCAGCATATCCACCGGCCCGCGATCCTCTAGGGTCATCCTCTCCCGGCTGGCCCAGCCGATTCGTGGGCTGGGATTGGTGAGGTCGAGAAGGAGGGGGAGAAACCTTGTTTCGCCGCGGGTCAGCGAATCCAGGTAGCTCTGCTCGACAACAGAAGGGTCTTGATCCAAGGCGACAACCTCGATTCCTTTGTCGCTGGCAACGCGGCTGAACCGGCCGGTGTTGGCGCCCAGGTCCCATACATCCTTGGGCCCCACTTGCTCGAGCAAATCGCCGATAATCTTGACCTTGTCGGCAAGGGCTTCCGGAGGGTAAGGGTCTTCGGTGTAGTAGTCGGCCCACTCGGTCCGTCCCGGTTTCCACCGGAGTTGCTTGATTGTGGATTCCAGACTGTCGATCAGGCCCAAAAATGCTCGCCGGTTGAACCACCTTTTTCGACTAATTTTGGAGTTGGGAGATGCAGCGTACTTCTTTTGGGCCCTCGCATGCAGGTGGATATGCATCTGCATCGATGGCTTCAGACGGGTCTTGACGGGTAGCATCGCGCTGGCCAAATCAAGGGGAACCCCGTCCAGGTATATCCGCGAAAGCAGGCCCGACCCGATGTGTTTGTAGCTCATCAAGGCGAGCGGCGCGAGGAAATGCTGGCAAAACTGCTTGTAGGCGATCCAGGGTTCTCCTTCCTGGTACCTCAGAAAAGATAGGGTATCGATAAACACTGGCTTTCCCCGCAACCACTGGATATTGAATGCACTGGCGTCCTGCAAAGTCATTCCGAAGTCCAGGGCGTTCTTTTGGACTGCGAGAGTGGTCAGAGCCGCATCCTTTAGCTGGCTGAAACTCCACTCATATGGGTAGGAAACAAAGGGCACCAGTTCAGGTTTGAGGATCTTGTATCCATCAGGAGTAAACTTCTGGTCAGCTTGGATTTCCTCATGCCGTACCAACAAGCCGGAGCCCGACAGGAAATCATACAATCCGGACGATACTAGATGGTCGTAATTCTCTTGATAAGTGAGGTTAACCTGACGGAATATGGCTCCATCCTGCCGGAAAATGGCGCCGCTAGGATCTCGAAACGAGCTAGGATCTCTCAAGATCTTGTTGCTCTATTCCATCGGGGGATTCGCGCCCTTGATTCTAGCGAGCAACCTGGCCAGGATTCCGGTCAATCGATGCCAGAATGTCTTTATCATGAATATGGAGCCCAACAGGGTGGCCAGCAATATCTGGAGAACCATGCTTCCAGTACCCGGGTCCATGTAGGCATACACGGTGTGCGTAGTTGCCGCCAGCGTAGACGCCACTATCAGGAAAACGGAAAGGAGCATAGAGCCACCGGATTGCCACATCCTCCACCTCAAACCACCCAGGTGCTTACCTTCTTTATGAGCCGCAATCTTCACTCGAGATGCCTTTGCCAGTACACATCAAGGGAGGTGCCTAACCGTTGGTGTTAAGCCCAACAAATCCGTTTAGAGATACTATACCATGTAGGACCATAAGAGATACTATACCATGTAGGACCATATAGGGAAGGAGTCGAATGAATGCCTAAGCCGTTTAGGTACGCAGCAGACTTCGTAAAAGGAAGTCTCGTTGCCTATCCTGTTCTATTAGCAATATTTCCAGTCCTGTTCCTCTGGTCTCACAACATTGGAACCTTACCCACTGCTTCATTGCCAGACATTGTTTTGCCGACCGCTGTATCAGGCGGCGCAACGATGATGCTGACGGTTTTGGCCGGGCTAGTGATAAGAGACATGAGAAAAGCCGGTCTGGTGGTCTCCCTGTTCTTAATGTTATTTTTCTTTTACGGCCGCACCTTCGACGCACTGCTGGAGTTGGATTTCCTCGAGTCCTTGCGTCAGCGGTATTTTCTCTTGGCCTGTATATTACTACTGGGACTAGCCGGATTCTTGATCTTACGGTCCAAAGCCAACCTGGGCAAAATCACCTATTTTCTTAACGTGGTTTCGATTGTACTGGTACTGTCTTCCGCAGCGAGCATTGTGATCGGCGAACTGGGAACCAGAGAAGCATCGGACGGCGGTACCTCGCTGGCCGCCCTAGCCGGCGAGGGCGCCCTGGATGCCCGAACTACTATCGAACCTGCTTGGAAACCCGACATCTACTACATCATTCTGGATGCCCATGCCAGCAGTGGATACTTGGAACGGTCGTTGGGCTACGACGACAAGCGGTTTTTCGACTACTTGGCCGGGAAGGGTTTTTACGTGGTGGAAGGAGGCCGGTCGAATTACGGTAACACTACCTTGTCGCTGGCTTCCTCTCTCAATATGGAGCACTTGATTGATCTCACGGTCACCCCGGCTGAAGACTCCCAAGACTCATCTGTTTACAACGAGATGATTAGAGAGAACAAGGTGATGAAATTCCTACGCTCCCGCGGGTACCAAATGTTCCACTTCAAGGAGAGTTGGATGCCCAGGGCCCATGAAGAGTACGGAGATCAATACTTCGGTTGTGGACTCGGGACCTTATTATATGTTTGGGGGGGCGAGTTTACCAGTTTCTTGCTTCAGACAACGATTCTGGAACCCGTATTAAGACAGAGCGGTCTGATTGCGTCCAGCTATCAATCCAAGGGGTTGTGTGAAATTGCCAGGCTGCTGGAGGTACGAAAGATTCACGGACCCAAATTCGTCTACGGCCACCTGTCGATTCCTCACCCTCCATTCGTGTTCGGACGAGACGGCGATTTGGTCGATGACGCATCGGGCTCCCTTACCCTCTGGTCATCAAGACAGGCCTACTTGAATCAGATGATCTTCGTTGACAAAAAAGTTGAGGAGATTGTCGAACAGATCCTATCGGGGCCAGGAGACCCCCCGGTGGTAATCATCCAGGCAGATCACGGAACGGGGTTTTTCGGTGAAGGATTTTCGGAGGAAGTTTATGAAGAGCGATTTTCAATCATTAATGCCCTATATCTGCCTGCTGGGGGAGAACAGGATCTCTATCCGTCCATCACCCCTGTAAATAGCTTCCGAGTAGTATTCAACCGTTACTTTGACGCCGGCTTAAAGCTTGAGGAAGATATCAGTTATTACACCAATTTCGACGAGGGATGGTTCAATTTCTTGGACGTGACCGACGAGGCAAAACTCGACTAGACCTAGCCTTGCTTGATCAGAGGCTGGCGTGCAATCGCGAGTGCCCTCAGCGGCAACCAGCAGCCTTCCCCTCGTCAATGAATCCGGTCCCCGAATTGGTTCCGGTAACTTGTGTCCTCAAGTAAGTCAAAGTTTGCACCCAAGCAACTGTTGAACACCATCCTAAAAGTATTCACCGGAGTGATGGTTGGATATAGACCGGACCTGCAATACTCCGGCAGATAGTAGGCATTCAAGATACCCGTGGTTTCGTACTCGACCAGATGATAGCCAGATCTAGACCCGTGATCACCCTGAATAATGATTACCGGCTCGGTGGGAGAGTTCTCCAGGATGTCGTCCACCACTTCTTCGATCCTCTTGTTCAAGTAAAAGATTTCATCGGTGTATTGCTTGGTGGGCCACACATCGGGGTCGAGTTGATAGCTGGCCTGCTCGGGCGGGTTTCCGTCTCGGTCGAATATGGCGGGCTGATGCGGCGGAAAGTTGTGATTGAAAGTGAAAGTAGACTCTGGCATATCGGGTATTGTGCGCAAAAATTCCATGTTGGCGTTGAACTGATTGCGGGTATTGGCCGCGAACGGGGCGTTAAGGTCGATGCCGGCGGTCGATGCTATCGCCGGCAGCGCGGTAGAGTATAGCAGGATGAGACCGTAATCACTCAAGAGCAGTTGGGTCGGGCTATCGGCGAGAAACTCTATATCGGCGTAGGGATTTCGCCGGCTAAACCCGCCGAAGCCAGAATCCAGGTGGACGTAAAGGTAGCCTCTACTGTGGACAAAGTTCAAGATCTCGTTGTCGGCAATCCGGTTCCGGACATAATCGTCAGGGACCATGTACCGCATCCGGAGTGACGAGAACAGAGATAGCGCCGTCGTCGGGTAGTTGGACTTCGCGCCCGGAGGAAAATAGAATCCCTTGTCCTCCAGTGACTGGACGAACTGGCTGTTATCAAAATCGTTGACTGTCTCGAGGACGTCTTCGCGGGCGTAGGTATCGAAAATCATGTAGTAGATGTCTGGCAACTGTTCGATGCCCGCTAGTTGCGACGGTCCAGGGCTGTCGAAATCAGCGGTGGCATTACTCGTCTCCGAGCTGCGTAGTGACGCAACTGCGACGCGCGCGCCGTTGAATAGGACCAAGACCAGGGCCGAATAGACAACGGCTCGCGCCAGAGGCGCCAGGTCTCCCTTGGATTTCAGGGTGATCCACACGCCTGCCAGGACGATTAATGCCGCAACCGCCAACAAGTATCGATGCCGGCCGACGAATTGTCCGGCCAAAATAACTCTATGGCTTTCCATCGAACTGTGGATTGCCCCGTAAGAGAAGAATGCTGCTAGGAGTATCGAGGCAACTATGCTGACCTTCACATCGTCCTTGATGACTAATCTCAACAGGATCAAGAGGAGGGACGTGAGGACCAGGACGACAGCGAATGGCACCATGAATTCGGCAAGAGTGATGCTGGCATGGGTGTTTTCGGCCCATAGGAAGACGTTGGGTAAGGTCGCCACCACCAGGGGATATAGGAGAACTTTGCGAGTTCCCAACATGCCTAGGTAGGTCCCATAAGGTACAGGCTTTTCTGGAAGCCCATTACTCCATGCGCTGACTCAATTTCGAAGACCATCCCCGAATTCCTCCTCGAAACGCCCCAGGGAATGGGCAAGAAAAACATCCTTGCCGCTGCCTGAGGTGTGCCACGACAGTCACTCTTGGGAACGAGCTATACTAGGGCCTGGCGGCACGATTTGCCGAAAAACTCGGCAAGCATACTCGGGTTACGTATTCGGCAATCGCCAGATGGTGCACTTTCTGGGCGGAGCGGCTTTCACGGATATACTCCTAGGCTGTCTCCAGGTGTCCCAGAGCGGCATCAAGCTCGCGGCACGCTGGGAGGCCAACGTAAGAGGTGATAACAGCGCCAAGAAAGTCCAAGCGAGTTCGGCGGTCGAGTTCGAGATTCATTCGAACTCCAATCGACCTTCAAGGGAGTGCCGGCGCTTTTGCCCATTGGGCGCCTCCGTCGAGAATGCAGTGTCTAGAATTGGATCCCACTATCGCGGCTAGTCTAGCATACACACCGGCCATGATGCCAATGAATACAGCTCAGATGGGTGGCACTCCTGCCGGCCTCCGCCGCACCCACGCGGCCGGCCCGGGAGACGTGGCATCAAGGGGCCGCCGCATCAGGGCGGTCCGACGCCAAGCGTCTTCCTCCCATTTTTCCTGCCACATCGCCATCCGCGGACTCGGCTCGGGCGGCGTGCTGTCCTCCCGAGCAAAGCTAAGCTCAATCGGATGGCATACTGAAACTCACCGTAATCTGCCCTCCAGCGGGTTGACATTACGCGAACTCGCTTCTAGACTAACCTCGTGCGTTCAAAACATGAACAACAAAATCTAGTGGACCTGTCCTCCTACCGGGAACTGCAACTGCTGTCCGAGGTGGATAGCGACCCCAACGTGACCCAGCGGCAGCTCTCCCGCCGGATAGGTATTGCCCTGGGGCTGACCAACGTTATGTTGCGCAACCTGGTGCAGAAGGGCTACATCCGCGTAGCCCAGGCGACCTGGAAGCGCCGGCTCTACACGCTGACGCCCGATGGCTTCTTACATCGCGTCCGGCTTGTCGCCTCGTACATCCACCGGGTCCTCGACCACTACCAGAACGTGCGCCAAATCCTAAGACAGCAGCTCGAGCCCCTAGCTTTGAACGAAGAGTCCCGGGTGGCCATTTTCGGAACCGGGGAGTTCGCCGAGCTGGTCTACCTGGGTCTCCGAGAGAACGGGATCGAAGAGATAGACATCTACGCTCCCGGGAGCCTGGTCGGCCGCAGATTCCTGGGCCTGCCGGTCCTGGACGTTGCCAAGCTGAGAGCCGGGGATTATGACCGCGTAGTGGTGGCCCTCCTCGGAGAATCCGAGGCGGCCCGCCTTCAGTTGGGGGAGTACGGCGTGGCGCCGGAAAAGATGGTCACATTCTTCGGAGTCGCTAACTTGAAGGAGAGCGACTGATGGCCGTGAGATGGTATGTGCTCCGCACAGTTTCCCGGGCTGAGTACCTGGCGGCGGGGGAGTTGGAACACGATGGCTTCGACGTGTACTTCCCCAGGGTCACGTCTCCCCAAACCAGGGCCGGCCATAGCGACACGCCACTCTTTCCCGGATACCTTTTCCTCCGCTGCGACCCGGACCGAGAGGGCTGGCCCTCTTTCCGTCGAGCCCATCGCGTCTTGGGCTGGGTGCGCTTCGGAGACCAGGTGCCTTGGATGCCTGACGAGGTCGTGGCCGAGATGATCGACAGGTCGGAGGCCATAAACCGCACGGGCGGCATCTGGCGCCGGTTCAAGCCCGGTGAAAAGGTGCGCGTTGTCTCCGATACCCTGGAAAGCCTGGCCGAGGTGGCCGAAGAAGCCAAATCTCCCCGGGCGAGGGTTAGGGTCCTAATGAAGTTCATGGGACGGCTGGTTTCCGCCCAGGTACCCTGGGAGGATCTGCGATCCATAGAAGAACAGTCACCCGAGCCTCTGAGGCCCTCCCGGCGGACTCGGGGTAAGGGCAGGTGGGTCCGCGGATTCGGGACCCGGGCCGTGGCCGGCGCGTAACTGCGGCCGGGACCGGCGCACACAACCGATACCCCTCGTCGTAGCCTCTGCTCCGGGGGTGTCCGCATGAACGACAAGATTTGGCCGTCCGCTTGGGCGGCCTAGCGTAGCATTGCCATCGAAGCCTTTACCTCTCGACCCAGTTTCAACGCGGGCAATACCCAATACTTGGAGCAGGTATGCCGGCCATAGTTGCCATACCGGCCAGGCTGAAATCAACCAGGTTTCCCCGGAAGGTCCTCGCCGACATCCACGGCAGACCAATGCTATGGTACGTCTACCAGGCAGTCTCCAAGGCCCGGAGCATCGACGCCGTGTGGGTGCTGACGGATAGCCAGGAAGTGCTGGACGCGGCATTGTCCTGGGGCGCCAAGGCGCTCATGACCTCCGAAGAGTGCCCGTCCGGAACCGACCGGATAGCCTCCGTCGTGGATGCCCTGGACGCGGACGTGATCGTTAACGTGCAAGCCGACGAACCCCTCATCTCCGGTGCGATCATCGACAAGCTGGTCGCGACGCTGGAAAGCACCGAGGCCCGGGTGGCCACCCCGGTGTACCCGATCACCAGTGTTGAGGAGCTGACCAATCCCAACGTGGTCAAAGTAGTGCTCGGCGCCGATGGCTCCGCGCTCTATTTTTCCCGCAGCCCAATCCCCCACGTTCGGGACTCGGAGCTACCGGATTGGCTGTCGATGTCGCAGTTCTGGGGCCATGTCGGCGTCTACGCCTACCGCAAAAGCGTGCTGCTGGAATACCCCCATATGCGGCAAGGGCGGCTGGAAGCGGTGGAAAAGCTGGAGCAGCTCCGATTGCTGGAAGCGGGGATACGGTGTGTCGCCGTGGAAGTCGATTACCGCCCTCAGGCCGTGGATGTCCCGGCCGACCTGGAAGTGGTAAAGGGGCTACTCCGCCCCCCGGCCGTTCCGTAGCCAGCCGGCGAAGCGCCGATACGGAAGTAGCGCGCCTACCCCGGATTCTTCGTCTCCGGCCATGAGCGGGCGCCCAGGGGACTACACGCCCGGACCGGCTGATCTGGCCTTATCGGGCCGGCCGAACCAAAGCGAGAATGCGAGGCGATATGGCAGAGGGGCAATCCGGTGTCTGGGAACAAGCCATGGAGCCTTTCAGGCCCCTGGCAAACCCAATCGACCTGGGCCAGGTGAGTATCGGCGACGGCTCGCTAACCCTCATCGCCGGCCCGTGCTCCATCGAGTCGGAGGACCTCTGCCTATCGGTCGCCGAGCACCTTTCGGCCATCTGCACCGAGCTGGGCATGCCGTACATTTTCAAATCCTCTTTCGACAAGGCCAACCGCACCTCCGCCAGTTCCTTTCGGGGGCAGGGGGTGGACCGGGGGCTGGCGATACTTCAAAAGGTCAAACAGAAAGTTGGAGTCCCTCTCCTGACGGATGTCCACGAGTCTTCCCAGGCGCAGGCCGTGGCCCAAATCGTCGATGTATTGCAAATTCCGGCTTTCTTGTGCCGTCAGACCGACCTCCTGGTGGAGTGTGGGAAATGGGGGCGGGCGGTGAACATCAAGAAGGGCCAGTTCCTGCCTCCCGAGGACATGCAGTACGCCGTGGGCAAGGTGGCCGGCGCCGGCAACAAGAATGTCCTGGTCACCGAGCGCGGAGCATCGTTCGGCTATCGCGACCTGGTGGTGGACATGCGCAGCCTGGTTATCATGCGCTCCTTTGGTCACCCGGTGGTGTTCGACGCCACCCACTCCGTCCAACAGATGGGCGCTGCGGGCGGGGCGACCGGCGGGCGCCCTGCTTTCATTCCGGCTCAGGTTAGAGCGGCGGTGGCGGTGGGCATCGACGCCCTGTTCATCGAGACCCACCCGGACCCGGCAACGGCTCTATCCGACGGGTCGACCATGGTGCCGCTGGCCAACATGCGGGGCGTCCTGGAGATGGCCCTGGCGGTCCACTCCATCCATCAGAGCCGGGCTCCGTGACCGGCGAACAGATTTCCCCGGAGCTTCGGCAACTGGCCCGCGGCCTGAAAGCGCTCCTGCTGGACGTGGACGGGGTCCTGACCGACGGGGGCATAATCATTCTTGGTGACGGCGGCGAGGCTAAGCGGTTCGACGTGCAGGACGGAATGGGAGTCAACATCGCTCGGGCCGCCGGGTTGAAGGTGGGGATTGTTACCTCCCGGAACTCGAAAATTGTCGAGCGCCGGGCCGGGGAGTTGGGCATTGAGATCGTCTTCCAGGGCGTAAAGCGCAAACCGGAGGTGCTGGACGTCTTGCTTCAAAAGTACGGGGCCGAGGCGTCTCAAATCTCATACATCGGCGACGATATCCAGGACATACCGATCATGAAGCTGGTCGGCATTCCCATTGCCGTCCAGAACGCGGTTCAGCAGGTGAAAGACACCAGCGTCCACGTCACCAAGTCTTCGGGCGGCCACGGGGCGGTCCGGGAGGCGGTGGAGTGGCTCCTGGACCTCCGAGGTGACCGGGATGAGGTCTACCGGTCGATAATTGGTGACAACTAGTGAGTCGTCGCAACGTTTGCTCCGAGGACACCCCCAGGCAATGAGGGCCGTGTTTTTGGACCGCGACGGGGTGCTGAATCGCGAAGTCGGAAACCTGAGCCGCGTCGAGCAGTTGCAGCTGCTACCGGGTGTTTCCGGCGCGGTCAGAAAGCTGAACGAACTCGACATCCCGGTGATCGTCGTTACCAACCAGTCCGCGGTCGGGCGCGGCTTGTGTTCCGAAGCGGAATTGGGGGAGATTCACGTGGCCCTCGCCGAGCTTCTGGCCGCCGGGGGTGCCAGCGTCGCCAGGTTTTGCTACTGTCCCCACCACCCCACCGAGGGAATAGGGCCCTACCGGATGGAGTGTGAATGCCGCAAGCCCAAACCGGGAATGCTTCGCCAAGCGGCCAAGGACCTGGGCATCGACCTAACGCGCAGCGCAATCGTGGGAGACCACCTGAGCGACCTTCAGGCCGGCTGGACCGCCGGGTGCCGCACTGTGCTGGTCACGACGGGCCACGGGCTGGAGACTCGAAAAAGCCTGGCGGGTCACCCTCGCCAGCCGGGCCATATTGCCGACGGGTTGGCCGGCGCCGTCGACTGGATCCTGGACAGCTTCGAAAGCGCCGGTGACGGGGTCTCCGTCGCCTCCGGCAGAAGGCCGGAACTGTGAAACCGGCTCTTTCGTTCTGTTCCACAAAAGAGATTGCCCTTCAAGAGGGAATCGCCGTCCACCGGGATTTGGATTACTCCTCACCGGAGGACCCCCGGTACGGGTCAGACCAGAGGTTGAAGACGTCGAGGTTGGTGAATGGACTACGCTAGCTTTTACAGATCGCTCTACCAGATACGCCGGGTGGAAGAAGAAGTAATACGTATCTACCCGTCGGATAAGATCAAAAGTCCGGTGCATCTCTCCATTGGGCAGGAGGCCGTGTCGGTGGGGGTGTGCCATGCCCTGGAGATCCAGGACGTGGTGTTCGGCACCTACCGGGGGCATGCTCTGTACCTGGCCAAGGGCGGCGACCTGTTCAAGATGATTGCCGAGCTATACGGAAAGGTGACCGGTTGCGCCCGTGGCAAGGGCGGTTCCATGCACCTAGTCGACGTAGAGCATGGCGTGATGGGCATGTCGGCGGTGGTGTCGACCACGATCCCGGCAGCGGTCGGCTACGCCTACGCGATGAAGGTCCGCGGCCTGAACACGGTGGTCGCAAGTTTCCTCGGGGATGGCTCGGTGGACGAAGGGGTGTACCACGAGTGCATGAACTTCGCCAAGCTAAAAGAGGTCCCCATGCTCTTCATATGCGAGAACAACAAGTACGCTATCCACTCCCCGACAAATCAGCGCCATCCCTCAAACAATCTTTGTGAACGCGCTCGCAGCTACGGAGTACCCGCAGAGCGAATCGAAAACAACGACTTGCTGAAGATCCACGAGAGAGTCGGCCAGGCCGTTGCCGAAATTCGCGCCGGCGAATCGGGGCCTCGTTTCTTCGAGTGCATGACCTACCGGTGGAAGGAACACGTCGGGCCGTACGACGACTTCGACATGGGCTACCGCACCCGGGAAGAGGCCGACGTTTGGATCAAGGACGACCAGCTTGTCCGCATCGCTAACTTGCTCGACGAGGCTACCAGGACCGAGATCGAACGGACCGTGGACCAACAGATCGCCGATGCTTTTGAGTTTGCCGAGAACAGCGAGTTCCCGGACCCTGCCGAACTCTACCTGGACGTGTTCAAGGAATCTTAGTTTCGGAGTCGCGGTTTGCCGCGCGGCCACAAGCAGCCAGGCCGGTCGATGCTACGCGCAGAGGCAATTAAGGAATCATCTCAAAACATGGTTCGACATGCTCACCACGAACGGTGGAGGAGGCTTCCTTCCGTTCGTCCTGAGCTTGTCGAAGGACCGTCTGTTCCAGGTCGTGCGGTTTTGAGAATCGCAATTAAGGAGTCGTAGATTGGAACGCTTGCTCTCGTACAATCAAGCCGTCAAGGAAGCAACCGAGCAGGAAATGGAGCGGGACAAGTCGGTGGTCATCATGGGCATCGGTGTCGACGACCCTCGGGGAATCTACGGCACCACGTTGGGCCTTCAGGAAACGTTCGGTCCAGACCGGGTGTTCGATACTCCCCTCGCCGAAGACGCCATGACCGGTGTGGCGGTGGGCGCCTCCCTCGGGGGGCTGCGCCCAATGCACATCCACATCCGGATGGACTTCATGCTTCTGGCCATGAACCAACTCATTAACCAGGCCGCGAAGATGCGTTACATGTACGGGGGCGCCGTTTCAGTGCCCATCGTGGTGCGGGTCATGGTCGGGCGGAGTTGGGGACAGGGCCCGCAACACTCCCAGGGGCTGCAATCCCTGTTCATGCACATCCCCGGGTTGAAGGTAGTGGCCCCCACCACCGCCTACGACGCCAAGGGCTGCCTGGTTGCGGCCCTCCGCGACGACAACCCGGTAATATACATGGAGCATCGCCTGCTTCATGGCCTCAAAACCTACGTTCCGGAGGAACTCTACTCGGTGGAGTTTGGCAAAGCGCGGGTCCTGGAAGAGGGCTCCGACCTGACGGTTGTGGGCATCTCCCACATGATTCTGGAGGTCATGCGGGCGCGAAACTACCTGCGCGAAGTCGGTATCAGCGCCGAGGTCATCGACCCGGTTTCCCTGAGTCCTCTGGACATCGGCGCCGTGCTCAAATCGGTCAAAAAAACCGGCAGGCTCCTGGTGGTCGACAATGCTTGGACCATGTGCGGGGCCAGCTCCGAGATTATTACCCAGGTCGTCGAGTCCATGGACGGCCGCACTCCCACCACCATGCGCCGGATGGGCTTCCAACCGGTTACCTGCCCCACGACAAAAAACTTGGAAAATGAATTCTACCCCAACGCACGGACCATCGCCGCCGAATGCTACTCGATGGTCCACGGCAACGGCGCCAAATGGATACCCGACGGCGACGAAGCAGCCGAGATAGTCCAATTCAAGGGCCCGTTCTAAGGCCGCTGGATCATGGAAGTAAGAGCTACGTCCCTCGACGGTGTGCTGGTGGTCAAACCAGAGACGATTTTCGAAGACTTCCGGGGCACCTATGTCGAACTCTACAACGAGCTTTTGTACCGGGAAACCGGCATCACCCAAGATTTCGTGCAGGACGATATCTCTACATCGTCCAAGCACGTTCTTCGGGGCATCCACGGGGACCAGAAAACCTGGAAGCTGGTGTCCTGTTTGTACGGCAAGTTCTACCTGGTGGTGGTCAACTGCGACGAAGAGTCCAAAGACTTCGCCAAGTGGGAGTCGTTCCTCCTCTCGGACCGTAACAACCTCCAGGTGTTGATTCCGCCCAAGCACGGCAATGGGCACGTTGTCCTGAGCGACCATGCGATCTTTCACTACAAGCAGACCAGCTACTATGACCGGGCAAGCCAGTTCACCTACTCTTGGAACGACCCGCGGTTCAACATATGGTGGCCCATCAAGAATCCTCTGGTGTCCCAAAGGGACGAGGGCGTCTAGTATGGGCAATTTCCGAGGCGCCGCTCGCCCCAACTGGTCTCCGTCGATGCCATGAAGAGCCTGATTACCGGTATAACCGGTTTCGTCGGCAGCCATCTGGCCGACTACATATTGGAAGAACATCCAGGGGTCGAGGTCTCCGGTATCAAGCGATGGCGAAGCCCGCAGGACAACATCCGGCAACTGCGACACCGCGTCAAACTCCACGACTGCGACCTGCGAGACCTTTCGTCTCTGATCCACGTGTTGTCCCAGGTAGAACCCGATGTGATCTTCCACCTTGCCGCTCAATCCTACGTCACCACCAGCTACATCGCCCCGGCTGACACGGTGGAGGTCAACGTCGGCGGCACCCTCAACCTGCTCGAGGCCGTGCGAATCTGCGAGTTGGACCCGGTGATCCATATCTGCAGCTCATCCGAGGTCTATGGCCAGGTGACTGAGAAGGACATACCCATCACGGAGGAATGCCCTTTGAGGCCGGTCAGCCCCTACGCCGTCAGCAAGGTCGGCGAAGATATGCTGGGCTATATGTACCACCAGGCCCACGGGCTGAAGACCATCCGCACTCGCATGTTCACCCACAGCGGGCCGCGGCGGGGCGAAGTGTTCGTCGACTCCTTCTTCTCTCAGCAGGTGGCGCGGATCGAGCAGGGGCTGCAGGAGCCCGTCCTCCGCGTGGGCAACCTGGATTCCGTTCGTACGTTCTGTGACGTTCGGGACACAGTGCGGGCCTACTGGCTCCTGGTACAGCACTGTCCGCCGGGAGAGGTCTACAACATCGGCGGCTCAACGACCATGACGATCCGCGAGATGCTGGATATGCTGTTGGAGATGACCACCTACAACGGGAAGATAGAGGTAAAAGTTGACCCGGCGTTGCTGCGGCCTGCCGACGTAACCTTGCAGATTCCCAGCTTCGACAAGTTCCACGAAGCCACGGGCTGGGAGCCCCATATTCCTTATAGCCAAACCCTCCTGGACATGCTGAATTACTGGCGAGACCGGGTAAGCCCATGATAATCAGCCGTACACCCTTCCGCATTTCATTCTTCGGCGGCGGGACCGACTACCCGGCTTGGTATCGCCAGAATGGTGGGGCGGTATTGGCCACCACCATCGACAAATACTGCTACATCACTTGCCGCTATTTGCCGCCGTTCTTCGAACACCGCAGCCGGATTGTCTGGTCTCAAATAGAGCACGTCCGGGAAACCGCCGAGATCAAACACCCGGCCGTGCGGGAGATCATGGCCTTCCTCGACATCCAAGACGGTGTCGAGATACACCACGACGGCGACCTGCCGGCACGGTCGGGACTCGGTTCCAGCTCCTCCTTTGCCGTGGGGATGCTCAACGCCCTATACGCACTCAAGGGGATCATGCCAAGTAAGCGCCAATTGGCCCTGGAAGCGGTCCGGGTCGAGCAGGAGTTTTTGCGCGAAAACGTCGGCACTCAAGATCAGATCTCCGCCGCCTTCGGCGGCCTCAACCGGATCAGTCTCGGTGGTAGCGAGGAATTTTCCGTCTCGCCGGTGATACTCCCGGCCGAGCGGCTGCAATCGTTCCAAGAGCACCTGATGTTGTTTTTCACCGGTCTGTCCCGGAACGCCTCGGACATCGCCGGTGCTCAGATCGAGGCCACCAATCAAAATCAAAACAACAGGCAGCTTACCGAGATGCACCAGATGGTGGACGAAGCCACCGCCATTTTGTCGGGCAACGGGGACCTGGATGGATTCGGGCGGATGCTCCACGAGACCTGGCAGCTAAAACGCAGCCTGACCGACCGCATAACCAGCAGCCACATCGATGAAATTTATGAGTCCGGCCTCGCCGCCGGCGCCACCGGGGGCAAGCTGCTCGGCGCGGGTGGGGGTGGCTTTATGCTGTTCTTTGCCAAGCCGGAGGTTCAAGGATCGATCAAGGACCGGCTGAAGCACCTGTTGAACGTCCCCTTCCGGTTCGAGTCTACCGGCAGTCAAATCATCTTCTACGACCCTCAGAGCGTCGAGCAGCGGATTGAAGCCCTGTCTCAAAACTGATATGGATACCCTCCCACCGGGTCTTCAGCCGGCGGCGCCCCCCTCGGGCCCAGCTCAAGAACCAACACCCGGCGGCGTGGCGAATACACCCCTCGCCGGGGGCATGGGCCGCTGATGGGTCAATCGGAAGCGTCGGACGGCCTGGTTTACCGGGGTGGGGTGGCGTTGGTCACCGGTGGGACCGGGTTTCTGGGCAGCCATATCGTCCAGGAGCTGTTGACACGGGGCGCCAACGTGCGCGTCCCCATCCACCGGCGTCCGATGAGGATTCAAGACCCGAAGATCGAGACTATCGCCGCCGACCTGTCCCGGGAAGAAGATTGCCGGACCGTCGCCCGGGGGGTTGACTGGGTATTCCACGCGGCCGGACCCGGCGGCTCCGCGGGCAAATCGGCCCTCGACGCCATGGAGGGCATACGGACCAACCTGGTGCTTGTCTCCCAGATGCTCCACGCCGCATGGGCCGAGGGCGTCGATAGGTTCTTGATGCTGAGCAGCACCACGGTGTATCCGCCCGCCGACTACCCGATCACCGAGGAGGAGGCGTGGGACGGTCCCACCCACCCGTCCTACTTTGGATACGGCTGGATGCACCGGTACCTGGAGCGCCTCTGCGAGTTCGTCGCGTCCCGGTCGACCATGCGGATCGCCCTGGTGCGCGCCGGCGCCGTTTACGGCCGGTGGGACAACTTCGATCCGAAGGCCAGCCACGTGGTGCCGGCCCTGATCCGGAAAGCGGTTGAGAAACAAGTCCCTTACGAAGTTTGGGGCACCGGCGAAGACATCTGGGACTTCCTTCACGTTACCGACCTGGCCCAGGGCTGCCTCTTGATGCTGGAAAAGTACGCCGAGTGTGACCCGGTGAACCTGGGATCGGGCCGGGGCACCGCCATCAAAGACCTGGTGCGGGTGATACTGGAGGCAGCCGGGCATGAAGAAGCCAGGGTTGAGTTCAGTGCTTCCAAACCGACGACCAGCCCGGTTCGCCTGGTCGACGTCTCAAAGGCCGGGATGACGCTGGGATTCAAACCTAAAATGGACCTAGAGGAAGGCATAGCCGACACTCTACGCTGGTACCAAAGCGCCAGAGAGGGACTCGAACAGCCTACCGTTTCAGTGCAATTTCAAGAGTCGGGGTCCGGGTGATGGGAGAGATGACGACCACAGAATCCAGCCAGACCCACCGGGTTGGCCTGGTACAAATAAACAACAGCTTCTCAAATCAGAACTACCTGCCACTGGCCATTGGGATGCTCCAAGCATATGCTCAGCAGCACCTGAAACGGCCGGAGGACTACCGGTTCCTGTTGCCGCTCTACCGCCGTTTGCCCGTGGAGGACGCGGTACAGCATCTGCTGGGCGCTGATGTGGCGCTCTTCAGCACCTACGTCTGGAACTTCCGAATCTCCTTGGAGATCGCCCGAACCCTCAAGGAGCGGGTGCCGGACACCGTGATCGCGTTCGGCGGACCCCACGTTCCCGACCGGGTGGAGGATTTTATCCGGCAACACCCCTACATCGACCTGGCCTGCCATGGCGAAGGCGAGCAGACCGCCGTGGCCATTCTGGAAAGCCTGGACACCAGGAACTGGGACGGCATACCGGGAGTGAGTTTCCTGAGAGAGGATGGGACCCTGGTCCGTAACCCCAAGGGGCCACGGCTAATCGATCTTACCAGTGCCCCTTCGCCCTACTTGCAAGGGACCTTTGACCGGTTGATGGAGGCGAACCCGTCGGAGCATTGGATCGCTCTCTGGGAGACCAACAGGGGCTGCCCCTTCTCGTGCACCTTCTGTGACTGGGGATCGGCCGTTCAGAGCAAGGTCTACTCGTTCGAACCGGAAAGATTGTACCAAGAGACCGATTGGTTTGCCGAGCATGAGATTGAGTTCATATTCTGCTGCGACGCCAACTTCGGTATTTTGCCGAGAGATCTCGACATTGTCAGCTACGTGGCCACAACCAAGAAGAGGACCAGCTATCCAAATGCGCTCTCGGTTCAGAACACCAAGAACGCGACAGAGCGAGCCTATCAAGTCCAGAAGATTCTCGCCGAAGCGGGACTGAACAAAGGGGTCGATATCGCCCTCCAGTCGATGGACAAGAACACGCTGGAGAGTATCAAGAGGGCGAACATCTCCTCGGAAACCTACCAGGAACTCCAGAGGAGGTTCACCCGAGACGGCATTGAAACCTACACGGACGTGATTCTTGCCTTACCCGGAGAGACCTACGATACCTACGTCAACGGAGTCTCGAAGATCATTGGGAACGGACAGCACAACCGCGTCCAGTTCAACAACCTTTCCATTCTTCCCAACGCCGAGATGGGAGACCCGGAGTACCAGAAGAAATATGGCATGCTCACCGTGGAGGTTAAGGCCATCAACCTCCACGGCTCCCTGATCGAGTCCGCGGACGAGATATACGAAACCCAGGTCCTGGTCACCGGAACAAACTCAATGTCGAAGAACGACTGGGTCAGGGCGCGAGCCTTTTCCTGGATGATCGGGCTGTTGCACTTCGACAAGGTCCTCCAGCTTCCTTTGATCGTTGCCCACGAGGTTTGCGATCTCAGCTACCGGGAACTGGTGGAAGAGTTCCTGGAGGGCTCCCTCGATTCCTTCCCGGTCCTCCGCGAAGTTCACTCCTTTTTCGTGGAACGGGCCAGCGATATGCAGAACGGCGGGCCAGAACTAGTCCGGTCCGAGGAGTGGCTGAACATCTGGTGGCCTGCGGACGAGTACATACTGATCAAACTGTGTATGGAGAACAAGCTGGACCAGTTTTACTCCGAGGCGGAAGGGCTTCTGAACGGCCTGCTGCGAAAGAGGACCCTGAGCCTTCCGGCAGACCTTCTTCACGAGGCCGTCAGGCTGAACCGCGCGCTGGTGAAACTGCCGTTCCAAATGGAAGACCTGGACCTGGACCTTTCCTACAACATCTGGGAATTCTACCGGTCAAGCATCGCGGGAAGGGGTGTACCGCTGGAGAATAAGAACAGCCGCTACCATATAGACCGGACCACCCACACCTGGTCGTCTTGGGACGACTGGTGCCGCGAGGTCATCTGGTACGGCAACAAGAAGGGCGCCTACCTTTACGGAAGCGACGCGGTCGAGCCCCAACTCGCCGGTCACCACTGAGCCGTGAACTACAGGAAGCTTGGACAGACCGGCCTGGAAGTGTCTGAGATCGGGTTCGGCGCCTGGGGCATCGGCGGCGGCAAGGGTGCCCCCGCCTACGGGGCCACCGATGACCGGGAATCGAAAGCTGCTCTGCGACGGGCCTACGAGCTTGGGGTCACCTTCTACGACACCTCGGACTTCTATGGCTTCGGTCACAGCGAACGTTTGATTGGGGAAACCCTCGGTGACGTAAGAAGCCAGGTGGTATTGGCCACCAAGGTTGGCGTGCTGAACGCCGACTGGGCCCAAGACTTCTCAGCCAACCATATCCGGGAATCCTTGGATGCGAGTCTAAGAAGGCTCCAGACAGACTATATTGACCTGTATCAGCTCCATAGCCCGTCGATCGACGTCCTGGCCGAGGATGAAGGCCCCATACCCGTCTTGCACGCTCTCCGGGAGGAAGGCAAAATCCGCGCCCTTGGCATCTCGGTGGCCTCCCCCGGCGACGGCCTGGCAGCCGTATCTCAGTTCGGTTTCAACTCGGTGCAGGTCAACTTCAACCTGGTGGACCAGCGGGCCCTGGAAAATGGACTGTTCGACCTTGCGCAAAGCCATGGCGCGGGCATCGTCGTCAGGACGCCACTATGCTTCGGGTTTTTGACCGGAGCCTATACTCCCGAGTCCGAATTTGACGCCACCGACCACCGTCGCCAGTGGCCCGAGGAACAGAAGAGGCGCTGGGCCGGAGCCGGCCGGCTATTCTCCGATTCCATATTGAACAATACCCAGCAGACCGAATCGCAGCTAGCATTGAGGTTTTGCCTGTCCTACGACAGCGTCTCCACAGCGATACCCGGCATGCTCACCAGCGGGCACGTCGAAGAGAACGTGCAGGCCAGTCAGATGGGCCCCTTCTCCGAGACAGAACTGCTGAAGATAGAGCAGACCTACAGGGAGACCGTATTCTACGTAGGCAGATAGATGAATCGGGCTCCTGCCTTTCCGGTAGACTTGGTACTCCGCAGCTCGCCGCTTGGCCTACGCTCCACTCCCGTCCAAGGTGAAAGGACCCACCGTCAGGAGATATTCCGAGCAGGATTGGGCGAGGATCGCGGCCATTGGAACCAGCGAAAAAGAACATGTTAGAATACTGGGAGACCCTGAAAAGCCGGGACGTTTTCGTGGCGCCCCCCTGGATCAGGGTGGCGGCCCTGCAAGTCCGGCTGCCCGACGGCCGCGTGGTGAACGACTACCACCAGATCGAGCTGAGCGACTACGCGATTGTTTTCGCGAAGACCTCCGACGGCAGGGTCATCGTTGAACGCCAGTACAAGCACGGCATTGGCAAGGTCACCCTGGTTCTGCCCGCCGGAATGATCGAACCGGGCGAAACCCCGCTGGAAGCGGCTCAGAGGGAGCTTCTGGAGGAAACCGGTTACCGGGCCGAAGGTTGGACCGCCCTCGGCAAGTTTGCCGGCAACGGCAACTACGGCTGCGGCACCGCCCACATGTTCATGGCGCGGGACGCTCAGTTGGTGGCCGAGCCCCGGTCAGGAGACCTGGAGGAAATTGAAGTCATTCTGATGCGGCCGGAAGACATCGTGAACTCATTTCGCACCGGGGATGTGGCCCTGTTGGGCACGTTGGCCACGGTGGCCCTGGCAACTAATCCCCTGTTCCTGGCATAGGGCGCAGACGGCCAGGAGTGAGCACACCCGGCGAGTGGTGCCGGCTAGCCCTCTTGCGGCCTATCCAACAACACCAAAGGGGTGGTGCCCAAGCCCGTCGACAAACTCAGGGCGAACGGATTCTACCCGTTCGTGGTGAGCTTGTGAACCACAGGGGTGGTACATTTGCTAGCCCTTTTTCAGACAGGACCGGGGCTGCAACGAATGGCTCCCCGGCCACCGCGGTTATGGTGAGTCGGACTGAGGCAAGATGACAAACCTGGGAACCCTGATACAATCCGCAATCCGGCTGACCAAGAATGGACCGGTTCTTCATCCTCTCCTGATCGCCTTATACCCTGCTGTATTTCTCTGGTCGAACAACGTAGAGAATCTATCCCTTTCCGCCGGTCCATTGGACCTGATGGTGTCGATGGGAATTCCCGTCGTTTTCGCCCTCGTGGCGGTGCTATTCCTTGGCTTCATCCTGAGAGATAGGAAAAAGGCTGGACTCGTAGTTGCCCTTTTCCTTCTGCTGTTTTTTTCCTATGGCCGTATTCTCGAACTCTCTGCCGATTTCGGGCATATTCGGCACAGGTATCTTCTCCTGGCCTCCGGCGGACTGTTCGCCGCCGGTGTTTACTGGTCCATAGCTACCCGGGTTGATTTACGTAATATCACCAGCTTCCTGAACGCCGCAGCCATCGTGCTGGTGGCGATTCCCCTGGTCAATATCCTGGCCTACTCATTTCGCTCGGAGACTCCTTCGATCGGCGAGGTGGTGGATAAGTCCGTGAGACCAACGGACCTGGGCACGCTACCCGCGGACCTGGGCACGCTACCCGACATTTACTACATCATCCTAGACGCCTACGCCAGTTCCCAGAATCTGAAAGGGAACTTCGGATTTGACAATCAACAGTTCACTGACTTCTTGACCGAAAAAGGGTTCTATATAGCGCCGGAAAGCCACTCCAACTACACCAACACGACCCTATCTCTCGCATCCTCTTTGAACATAGGCTACCTTGATTACCTTGCTGACGTGATACCCGGAGACTCCAAGGACCCGTCGGTATTGATCAAGGTGATACAAGAGGACAGGGTGTCCGGTTTCTTGAGGTCCCAAGGTTACCAGATTGTGCATTTCAGGACACTTTGGGAATCCCGGAAGGCTGACGAGGATGGGGATGGAGACCTGTACTTTGGTTGTGAGAAGAAAGGACTTGCCGGCATCGGTGAGAACGAATTTATCCTCTCGCTGGTCGGCCAAACTCTCCTGGAGCCCTTCCTGTCCAGGATTGGGGTCACTCACACCGGTCTTTATTCAAAATTCATGTGCGAGCTTTCAAATCTGGCCAAGGTTGCAAAGGTTGACGGGCCTAAATTCGTCTTTGCCCATGTCAGTGCTCCACATCCACCTTTCGTCATAGACCGAAACGGGGAACGGGTTCCGGACTCCTCGACTTCGCTCACCCAGTGGGCCTCAAAAGACGGATACATAAACCAACTGATATACGTCAACAAGATGGTTATGGAAGGTGTCGAAGCAATACTATCGGAAACAAGTGTTCCGCCGATCATCATTATTCAGGGCGACCACGGCACATGGTTCCTGGACGAGCCGGCGAGTGAAGCGCTCTATCGGGAAAGGTTAGGCATATTGAACGCCTACAGCTTGCCCGGTGGAGGCAACGATCTCCTCTATGACTCCATCACACCGGTAAACACCTTCAGGCTTGTATTTGCTAGTTACTTTGACGTGGACTTAGACCTGCTGGACGACAGGAGCTACTACACGGATATGGATAAAGGTTGGTTCAACTACCTGGACGTGACTGATGCGGTGCGGTGAGCGGGGGGGTGTTTAGTTGAGGGCACGGGCAATTTCCTCCGCGCAGGCTATGCGGCGGGGACCGGTCATCTACCCCTTCGTGTTCGCCGTATCCCCCATCCTGTTCGTCTGGGCCCAGAACGTAGAAGAGTTCTCCCTGTTCGCGGGACCGGCGGACTTTTTCGTACCGGCCTCGCTGTCAGTTGGCTTCACCGTCCTGGCTATTGGCCTGGGCAGCCTCATCCTCAGGAACGCGAGAAAAGCCGCACTCATCGTCTTTCTCTTCTTGCTGGCGTTCTACTTCTACGGCCACGTCTACGACCTGCTGCTGAATGCCGAAATCGGTGTCCCGCGGCAAAGATATTTCCTCTTGGCCTGGGCGGCGGTTTTCACCGTAGCCGGTCTATTGGCTTTGAGGATTCGCGCCGACCTGCGAGGGCTGACCAACACCCTGAATCTCGTTGTCGGGCTGCTGGCGATAATTTCCCTGTTCGATATCGCGGTGTACCACCTCGGCTCAGGTACCGACCTGGCAAATAATCAAATCGGGGAAACGGCAGACTTCGCAGCGCCGGGTTTAGACCCGAGCGACCTGCCCGATATCTACTACATCATCACCGACGCCTACACCAACTCTCGAAACCTGAAGGGACTCGGCTACGACAACAGCCCGTTTACAGACTATCTGACCAGCAAAGGCTTCTTCGTTGCTTCGGAAAGCAGCCCCAACTACTCCCATACCGGTTCATCGCTGGCATCGTCTTTGAACATGCAGCACCTCGATTACCTCGCCGGCGTTATGCCGGACGGCTCGATGGATGGCACGGTATATGCCAAGATGATACGGGAGAACAAGGTAATGGGTCTCCTGAGGGCGCAGGGCTACAAGGTCGTCCACACCAGAGAAGGATGGATGTCGGGAAAGTACGACGACCAGCACCTTAGCTGCCTGGGGTCTACGCTGACCAGTTTCCATGCGGACGACTTTTCCGGAGCCTTGATACACACCACGGCCCTGGAGCCCGTCTTACGGTTATTTAACCTGGTGGAGAGCCGGCTCCAGGCCATGCGATTGTGCGATTTTTCGATGATCGTTGAGGCGAAAACAATTCCGGGTCCAAAGCTCGTTTTCGCTCACCTCTTCGTGCCCCATCCTCCCTATATATTCGGCCGAAACGGAGAACAGGTTTCAGCCAACTTTGAGACGACTGACTACGGCGCCGAGGATCAATACGTGGACCAGGTGGTTTTCGTCAACAAGAAGCTCCAGGAGGTAGTCGACGCGCTGCTCTCGGGACCGGGCAATCCGCCCGTCATCGTTATCCAGGGGGACCACGGCACCGCTTTCGCTGGAGATGACTTCACTGAATCCGTTTACAAAGAAAGGATGCGGATATTCAACGCCTACCACCTACCGGACGGCGGCAACGACCTGCTTTACGAGTCCGTAACGCCGGTGAATACATTCAGGATCATCTTCAACCGTTACTTTGGCGCGGACTACGAGCTCCTGGATGACACGAGCTGGTATACGAATCTGCACGTTGGACGCTTCAACTACTTGGACGTAACCGACCTTGTTCGCTGAGGCAGCGAAGCCACCGGGCATCCCAATGAAACAACATGACTCTTCCGGCAACGGACCAGCCAGGGACACCGTGGGCGGAGGCCCCCGGCCCATGTCGTTGGCTTTGAGATGAGATTCACATCGTTCTTTCGGGAGTGGCGGGAGCTTTCCCGGTTCCGATCCCTCTCGCCGGAGGCCCGCTCAATCGTTTTCTACGCGGAAGACGGTTCAAGCTGGAACTACTTTGGGCCAATAGTCGGCGAGCTTACCGGAGCTTTCGATAAACGTATTTGCTACGTCACGTCCAGTACGGACGATCCTATTCTACGAAAGCCTGCAGACGGCATACGGGGTTTTTACATCGGCTCCGGGAGCGCGCGGACGGCCTTCTTCTCGACACTAGAGGCGGATGTCATGGTCATGACCATGCCCGACCTGGGGACCTACCACATCAAGCGCTCCAAGGTCCCGGTCCACTACGTATACGTGTTTCACTCGCTGATAAGCACCCACATGTCCTACCGTCCGGGAGCCTTCGACCAGTTCGACGCGATCTTATGCACGGGGCCCCACCACAAGGAAGAGATCAGGGCGATGGAAACCTTGCTCCATCTCGAACCAAAGGTCCTGGTCGAAGCCGGGTATGGCCGGTTGGACGCGATTCTTCGGTCGGAGGGAGTAGCGGCCGGGCAGGCTACAAGTGGCAAGCGCGGGAAACAAAAGGTGCTGCTGGCTCCTTCTTGGGGCCCTAGTTCAGTGCTCGAAACCCATGGCTCGGAGGTGGTCGAGGTTTTGCTTGGTACGGGTCACGATATTACAGTCCGTCCTCATGTGATGGCCCGCCGCAACCGCGGAAAACTTTTGAACCAACTGCAAGTCCGGTTTGGCTCGAGGCCGAACTTTACCTTGGACCTTAGCCTCGCATCCCAAGGGGTTATGCACGAATATGACCTGCTGGTCGCCGATTGGGGCGGTTCAGCCCTGGAGTTCGCGTTTGGACTGGAGCGTCCGGTCCTCTTTGTGGACGTTCCCCGGAAGGTGTTCAGCCCTGACTACGAGCAGTTGGGATGTATTCCGATGGAGGTCAGGGTGCGGTCCGACATCGGAGAGGTGGTTTCGCCGGACGCGCTTGCGGATATCCCCGGCCGGATCGAAAAGCTGTTCGCCGACCCGGCAGCCCGGAGGAGCCGCATTCAAGAGGCCCGGTCCCGGTGGGTATACAACGTCGGCGCCAGCGGAAGGGTCGGCGCCGAATACATCGCCCGCTCCAGTGAAGAGGTGAGGAGCGGGGCCGGCATTGCTCAACGTGCCATTGGCGCCGATGGCTAGAGACCTATCTCCCAAACTCCAAAAAGGTCACTTCCGGTCCTTCGAGTCTTGGTGCACTTGTCTAGCCAAGGTGGGACGATATCGGATGGGTGCCACGACTGAGAGTCCTTTGCTACCGGAGGGAGACTAGATGAAGGGAATTATCATCGCTGCCGGGATCGGCAGCCGCCTGATGCCACTGACCGAAAACAAGCCCAAATGCCTGCTGGACGTCGGGGGCAAGACCATTATGCAGAGGCAGTTGGAGGCTCTCAGAGGAAGCGGCGTCGATGACATCGTCGTGGTCAGAGGTTACAAGAGTGAAGTGATCGACTTTCCGGACATTCGATATTATGAGAACACCGAATATCAAAACAACAATATCCTCAAGTCATTGTTCTGTGCCGCAGGAGAAATGAACGATGGTTTCGTCTTCTCCTATTCGGATATCCTGTACGAGCAAAGCGTCGTAGAAAAGCTGACCCGAGATGAAGCGAGCATCTCCCTCGTTGTCGACACTGACTGGCAAGGCCACTATCAAGGCAGGCTGCTGCACCCAATCCAACAGGCTGAGTTGGTCCGGTTCAACGGCGGCAGGATGGTGCAGGCTGGCAAGGACAACATGAGTCCGGCCGAGGCGCACGGTGAGTTCATCGGCCTGGCCAAGTTCGACAGAAAAGGGGCTGAGACCCTGATTTCGAACTACAAGATCGCGGTGGAGAAATACGGCGACAGGCCATTTCATCAGGCGGCCACACTGGAGAAGGCCTATCTGACGGACATGATTCAAGAGCTGATCGATAGGGATTATCAGATTGGCAGTGTGGATATCCGCGGTGGCTGGGTGGAGATCGATACCTCGGAGGACCTGGAGAGGGCCAGGGGAATGGGCTGGGCCTAGCCGAACAACCGGCGCGCCTCCTCCAGATCACTGGGGAAGTCAATATCGGTCCAGGGGCGGTCACTGGTGTGTACTCCGACGGTGTGGCCGTGCTGAACGATCCGCTGGATGAGGCCGGGGAAGGTGGTGTCGAGGTCCGTCCGGGCGACCTCCTCGAGTTCCTGAACCAGCACCGGGACCGTATTTCGGGAGAATCTGGCCATGCCGATGAACTCCCCAGAGGGTTCGGCGACATCTTTCCCAATAGCGGTCACGACTCCCTCCCGGAGGGCCACCTTTTCCGCCTCTCTATCCAGGCCCGTCGGGTCGATGACCAGGAGGATGCCGTCTTCCCTGGCAAGCACTTCCTTGACAAGCTCGTCCTGGAACATGATGTCGTTGTATAGCAAGATGAGCCCTTGGGTGATCTCTTGCCGCACCATCCATAGATTCATTGCCAGGTTGCCGGATTCGTAAAAGGGGTTGTACACGCAGGTTGCCCGGCCTTTGCAGAACTCCTCCACCTGGTTGGCACAGAAGCCCGTAATCACCAGCGTGTCGTCGACGCCTGCCAGCCGCAGGGTCTCCAGCTGATAGTCTAGGACAGGCCGCCCTCCCACCTCAATGAGGCTGACCGGGGTGTCCTTGGTCAGGGGGAGCAGGCGAGGGCTTCTCGCCGCCGCGGTGATAACTCCTAGCATCTCTCAGGCCTCCACTCCTGTGATGAATCGCATACGAACAAAGGCGCTGAGGCGGTCGATGGCCGTTACGGTGACCACCATGACCAGCAGGGCGGTGAGCACCTCCTGATTCTTGAACAAACGCACGCTGTTAATGAGTTCTACGCCGATCCCGCCGGCGCCCACCAGTCCGAGGACCGTGGCGGCGCGAAAGCTGTGCTCCAGGTAATAGAAAGTGTAGCCGACGAACAGGGGTCTGACCTGGGGCACGATACCATGGTACACAGTCTGGAAACGGTTGGCCCCGGTGGCGGCGATGGCCGTCACCAACTCCCGGTCGGAGGCCTCGATAGTCTCTGAGAAGTACTTGCCTAGGGCCCCGGTGAGGTGCACGGTCAAGGCGAGCACGCCGGGGAAGGGTCCAAGGCCCACCATGGAAACGAAAATGAGGGCCCATATGATCTCGTTGATTCCCCGGCAGGCGTCGAAAAGGGTGCGCGTCGCCTGGTATACCGGCCGGTAGGGCATGACGTTCCGGGCGGCCAAAAAGGAGAGGGGTAGGGCGGCGGCGGCCCCCAAAGTAGTGCCCATCACGGCCATCTGCAGCGTCTCGCCGGCTTTGAGAATAAGCCTGCCCAAAACGCTCAAGTCGGGCGGGAACATCCGCCCTACGTAGTCGATGAAGAAGGGAACACCCTCCGCAAACGAGACGGGATTGGTATTGCTCCCCTCAATCGCCCACACATATATGAGGGCGATGACCAGCAGAGGGACGAGGTGGCGGAGCTTACTTCCCAGCTTGAAGCGAGAGCCCGGCTTAGAAGCCTGTTCTGCCATAGCGGACCCACTCGTCGGTTTCACCGTAGATATCGACTATGTCTTTGTCGGTAAGCTCACGGGGCAGGTCGTCGAAAACAATCTCTCCGGACCCGATCCCTACAAAGCGCGTGGCGTAGGCTTTGGCCAGTTCCAGGAAATGCAGGCTGGCCACGAGGGTGATGTCATTCTCCACACAGACATCCTGGATAAGGTCCATCACCTCTTTCATGAGTCTGGGGTCCAGGCTGGAGACGGGCTCATCGGCCAGGATGATGTTGGGACGCTGCGCCAGGGCCCGGGCCACGGCGACCCGCTGCTTCTGCCCGCCGCTCATGTCGCTGACCCGTTTGTCGGCAAACTTCTCCAGGCCCACTCGGATCAGGCAGTCGCTGGCTATGGCATGGTCTTCCTCGGTAAACCGGCCCAGGAAACTCCGCATTGACCCAACATATCCCAGCCGGCCCAGAAGGGCGTTCTTCATCGCCGACGCCCCTTCCACCAGGTTGAAGTGCTGGGAAATTACGCCGATTCCGCGGCGTACCTGCTGGACCTCTTTGTTGGGCAGAGAGGTGATCTCTTTACCGTCGATGAAGATCTTGCCTTTGGTGGGCCTGATGGACACGTTCGTGCACCGGAGCAACGTGGATTTCCCAGCCCCGCTTGAGCCCAAGAGCACCAAACGCTCACCCTTGGCGATCTCCAAATCAACGTTGTTCAGCGCCAGCTCTTGTTTGCTTGCGGGCCCGTGCACTGCGCTGGAATTGGAATTGGCCCTGACCGGGTAGTAGTGGGTTAGGCCCTCTATTCTGATCACGCTAGCTGCTTTTCCCGGCTATAGGTCCAGCAGCTTGGCCGTTTCCCGGATGATGTCGTAGTCGGAGTCTTCCACCGCCTGGTACCGGTCGATGTTACCCCACCCCTGCACCTGGAAAATGGTCTGCTGGTCCATGTTGAGGAGCGCATCGCGAATCTTGGTCTTCAGGTCTCCCGGCAGGTCTCCTCTCACCGCTATAGGAGAGCCCGGGATGGGGTCCGACTCGTAGATGATCACATTTTCCGCGGCATCGATCTGCCCCGCCGCAACCATCCGGTCGTAAGAGTTGTCGCTATCGGCTCCCGCGTCCACGGTCCCGTTCTTCACCGCCAGTTGCACGCTGTTGTGGGTGCCCGCGAAGTAGCTGGTGGAAAAATCGTTGTCGGGGTCGATGCCATTCTCCAGAAGCATCTTCCGCGGAATCAGGTTGCCCGAGGTGGAAGCGGGGTCCACAAAGGCAAAAGAGCGGCCTTTGAGGTCAGCGAGCGAGGTTATGCCCGAACCCGCCTTGGTGATGATAATCGACTTGTAGGTAGACACTCCGGTGTCCCGCCTCACTCCATTGACTAGGGCCTCAGCCCCGGCTTCCTCGACGGCCAAGATGTAGGAGAAGGGACCGAACCAGGCCAGGTCGATGTGCTTGTTGCGCATGGCCTCAATCGCTGCGGTGTAGTCGGCGGTCACCTGTATATCGACCTCCATATCGAGGGTTTTCTCCAGATAAGCCGCCACGGGTTGGTAATTGCGGACCATCTCGGCGGCGTCATCGGCAGGTATCAGACCCATCTTGAGAACCTTTTGTTTGCCGTCGGAGTCGCCCCCGCAACCTACCAAAGCCAATAGGCTCAACAGGAAGATGATAACGCTTGCTGCGCGCCAAACTCGTGTAACTCTAATCATCGTGTTCCCTCCATAATGACACTGAATCTGACAGGATGAAGAACTTTTTCACGATTCCCCTCTCTGCCTACCTAATCACGGGTAATTTCAGTCTATCTGTGACAACGAAGGGGAGTCAAGGACGCCTCCGGCAGGATTGGTGTCTTCTCAGGAACTCGGGGACACGGTTTGAAACCAGGAAGGCCCCGGGCGGCGGAGCAGCCGAACTTGATCTGGATCCCGCCGGGCCAGGTTTCAGATGAATGGGAACGCGAAATCGTCGTTGCTCGTCGTTGCGATGCAAAGGCTTTGCGGAAAGACCTCAACGAGAAGCCTGACCCAGCCCTATCCGGGGTTTTCCTTGGTGCCTTTGAGCATTGCCAGTAACCGGGAGGCCCTGCCAATGAACCGCCGCCAGAAAATCTTGAGGGTGAAAAGGCCTCCGAATATCGAGGCGATTAACATCTGGAGTAAGAACGTAGCAGAGCCAACGTCAATGTATGCGTGGACCTGCTTGGAGGTCACCCAAAGGGAGAACCCCGCAGCCAGGAAAACCGATAGAAACAAAGAACCCGGTCGCTCGAAAATCACGTTATTTGCCCTGCTGTCCGAACATTAAGTGGATACCTAGCGAAATGTGTGGATACCTAGCGAAATGTTACGAAACACATTCCAAATACATTCCGTATGTTATGCTTGGGGCATGTTAAAGTCAAGGCAATCTTGTTGCAGCACCCAGGGGCTATCCTTTCCCAATACGGAGGTTATTCTTCCTTCAATGACTACAGATTTGGTTGAAACGAGCCTTAGTGACGAGCAGCTCAAAATAAGGGTTCACCACGTGGGTGGCATCAGCGATGTCGGTCCGATATCGCGCCTCAAGGTATTCGGCGACGACATAGAATGGATAGCCTACGATGCGTCGGTCGAAAACCTTTCCTCCACCACGCTGCCAGGTGCCAATTGCAAACTGATTCCAAGGTGCATCGGGAGCACTAACTCGCCCGGCATGTTTTACGTCATGAAGGAAGAGTCAGCCAGCAGCTTGTATCTCTGCGCCCCAAGTGCCGAACGATACACCTGGGTCAATTACCAGGGAATGCCCTTTGTTAGAAGCGGCAAGACCGCTATCTGGGGTGAACTTGTCAGCGTGGCTAAGGAGATATCGATCCAGGTCGACACCATGGACCAGCTAATCGAGGAGGATCTCATCCCCCCGGTTGACGTTATTTCGATGGACACCCAGGGGTCCGACTGGGACATCCTGGTCGGCGCCTCAAAGGCCCTATCTTCCGTGGCCGGCGTCGTGTGCGAGGTCATGTTTACCGAGCTGTATGCGGGGCAACCTCTTTTTTCCGATATCCAGGCTCACCTGCGCAAGCATGATTTCCGCTTTTGTGAATTCCTGTTTCTCCAGGAGTACAATACGGCCCCATACCCGTTCGAGCTTCAGGGAAAGGGATTTCTTACAGTAGCTGAGGCCCTGTTCCTCAAAGATGGAACGGCCCTCCTCGACGATGTCCGGAGGCCCGAGGAAATCCAGCGCGCGGTTGCTCAGAGTCTGAAACTGGCGGCGATTGCCGCCGCATTTGACCAGCTCGACTACGCGTTGGGGATTGTCCGCTCCATCCAAGCAAAATACCCCCTTTCTCTGGACACGCTGGCTGCCAATAGCAAAATGAATTACGTAAAGCTGCTGCGTGACCTTGTTCACGTCGCCGACACCATTGAGGCCGAGTCGCCGCTCCTTCAAAACGACACAGACCGGCGTTACGGCGCCGACAAAGGAAAAGCCCCTCAGGCCGGACCGGGAGCGCGCCGCATTAAGTGGCAGGTGGTCCGCTACGTGGCAAGGCAACTCCTCAAAAGGGCACTCGGCCCGCTGGGCAAACGGAGCTCGCCTGCGTATTACGGATCAATCAGCAGAGTCTTTTGCAGTTACGGACTGGCGAGCACCGCCAAGGCCCATGACAAACGTCTGGTGATGTACCTTCTTGGCATGTCTTACCCTCCCCAAAAAGGGCTGCGCAACTGGATCGGCCGTAGCCTGGTCCAGCACGCCTGCAGTTGATGTCCGTGGTGATGCTTGGCAGGTGTTCCCAACGCCGGGGAAAGGTCCTCTAGATGAATGTGGCTGAGGCACAGTCCCGGGCCCATTGGGTCCGGCATCAGATCCTTGAGATGGTCTCCGGCGCCGGGCGGGGCCATATCGGCGGCTCCCTGTCCGCCACCGATATCCTCGTGGCGCTGTACTACGGAAGATTGCTCCGGTACGACCCCCGCCGTCCTGAATGGGAGCGGCGGGACCGATTCATCATGAGCAAGGGACACGCTGCCGAGGCGCTGTACGCCGTACTGGCCGGCGTCGGCTTCTTCGATGTGGAGCTGCTGCGGACCTACGGAGAGCCGGGCAGCGCCCTGGGCGGCCATGTCGACCATCACCTACCCGGAATCGACGTGAGCACCGGGTCTCTCGGGCACGGGCTCGGCATGGCGGCCGGCCTGGCCCTCGCGGCCAAGCTGGACGGTAAAGACTACCTGTCCGTGGCCCTGATGGGGGACGGAGAATGCTACGAGGGCTCCGTCTGGGAGTCGGCCATGTTCGCGGCCCACCACGGGCTGGACAACCTGGTGGCCATAGTCGACCGGAATCGGCAGATCACCCTCGACTTCACGGAAGACGCGAACCACCTGGAGCCCTTTTCCCAAAAGTGGCAATCCTTCGGGTGGGAGGCTTTCGAGCTGGACGGCCACTCCTTTGAAGAGATTCTTGCGGCCTGGACCCACGTTCGCCAGCGCGGCTCGAAGCAGCCCATGGTCCTGATAGCCAACACGACCAAAGGCAAGGGAATCTCCTTCATGGAAGGCCAGCTGAAATGGCACCACAGCGTACCCCAGGGCGAGCAACTGGAAATTGCCAAAAAAGAGCTGGCCGTCGATGGTTAGACGCCCGCTCAACCTCAGGCTGCCATTGGAACCCTACGCCGTCGACATGCGGGATGCCTTCTTCGACGAGATCAACCGGCTTGCCGCCAAGAACCGCGACGTCCTTCTCCTGACCGACGACCAGGGCGCCTTCTCCCTCGAATGGCTTCGGGAAAATCTGCCGGAACAGTACTTCAACGTGGGGGTCGCGGAGCAGAACCTGATATCCGTGGCGGCCGGACTGGCCCTAGGGGGGAAGATCCCAATTGTTTACGGCATCTCGCCCTTCATGACCCTGCGGTGCTACGAACAGGTCCGAAACGATCTGTGCTGCATGGAACTGCCGGTGACCATCGTGGCCTCGGGGGCCGGCTACTCCTACGGGGGTGATGGCCCGACCCACCACGCAACCCAGGACGTTGCCATCATGCGTGCTCTGCCGGACATGACCATCCTGAACCCCTCCGACGCGGTCAGCACCACGGACTTCGCACGAATGGCCTGCCTGGAGCCGGTACCTAAGTACGTCCGCATCGAGAGGAGCACCCTGGGAAAGATCTACGATAATGGCCACGACTTCTCCGCCGGGTTAGACCTACTGGTTGACGGGCCGGACCTGGTGATCATCAGTACCGGCATCATGACCCATCAGGCTCTGCAAGCGGCCGAAGAGTTGGCCCGGCGCGGGGTGGCAGCCGGCGTCATCGATCTGTATCGGCTCAAGCCCGTCGACGAAGAGGCGCTGCTGGAGGCAATCGGCGATACTCCCCGCATCGTAACCCTTGAGGAGCACTCGCTCATCGGCGGGCTGGGCAGCCTGGTCTGCGAAATCCTTTCGGACCATGGCCGACCAATACCCGTCAAACGGATTGGCCTGCCGGACCGTTACCTATACAAGTATGGGAGCCGCGAATGGCTGCAAGCCCTGGTAGGCCTGGACCTGGACAGCATTGTGAATTCCATCCTGGGCTGGGAGCCGGAGGGCCGGCCGATCGCGTCCGGAAGGCGGTAGAGAACATCACCGGTTCCCCGCCTGGTCATGCCCCCCAAACTTACCGGCCCTACCTACGGGCGAGCATCGCTTGCGAGGCCGCTCGGCACTCTGGCAAGCTCGGCCAAGGGTCTGATTCCATCGAGGGGGGGACTCTACATTCGAAGAGCGTCTTGCGGATGGTGATGCCGGGGAGAAAGTTTCGAGTGTGGCCGCCGCCTGCTTACATGCTGCCCGTTGAAAGCGGGCTCAAGCCGGCCGAGGCTGCCCAGTGCTGACGAAGCGTTTGGCCAATACGTCCCTTCGGCTGCCGGCCATCGGCCAGGGGACCGGCGACTTCTTCTGGGACAGCGACGTCGATTACGACACCAAGGTAGACCTCCTTCGCCGGGGCGTAGACCTGGGAATGACTCTGATCGACACCGCCGAAGGTTACGGGAGCGGCATATCCGAAGAGATCGTGGGCAAAGCCATCCACGGGGTGAGGCATGACGTGGTCTTGGCCACCAAATTCTCTCCCGAACATCACGCCCACGGCGACGTGCTCACCGCGGCAGAGGGTAGCCTCAGGAGGCTGGGCACCGACTACATCGACATCTATCAGGTCCATTGGCCCAACCCAAGCATCCCCGTCGCGGAGACGATGTCCGCCTTGCGCGTTCTGGTGGAGTCCGGAAAGGTCCGCTTCGTTGGCCTGTGCAACTTCTCCAAGACAGAGCTAATCGAGGCTAAAGACTGCCTGGGTGAGCACCATATAGCGTCGCTTCAAAACGAGTACAACCTGTTCGAGCGGACGATCGAATACACCGGGTTGCTCTCTTATTGTGCCGACAACCGTATCTCCGCTATAGCTTACAGCCCTCTGGACCAGGGTCGGACCACCGTCATGGGGCAGGAACAGCTCGACATGTTGGCCACAATAGCCGGCAGGCACGACAGGACCGTTGCCCAAGTCATCTTGCGGTGGCTGGTCGGCCATCTCCCGGTGGTCGCCATCGTGCGGTCAACCAGGGAACAGCATGTTAACGAGAACGCGGCGGCGACGGACTTTGAGTTGTCCGACGCCGACGCCCAGTGGATCAACCAGGCGTTTCACCATGAGATACTCCAGGTCTCGACGGACAGAATTCGAGTCTCGCTCCACGGGGAGTGGGGCCACGCCGTTTATCAGACAGTGGAAGAGGCCCTGGAAAACAAGCTCGGTTTCCGGCCAAGTCCCGTCGAATTGTCCGGGTCGATGCGGGAGGGGGACCTCCTCAAGCCGGTCCGGCTCGTCCCGTCGGCCGACGGGAGGTACGAATATGATCTGATCGGCGGAAGGATCCGTTACTGGGCGTGGGTTATTGCTCATAACGGCGCCAGGCCGATCCCAGCCTACGTTAGAGAAGGAATAGACCTTCAGTGAGGGGCGGTACAAATGACTGAACGGAAAATCGAGGTAACCAGCAACACGAGCGACCAGGAACGGGCTTTCGAGCGAGAGTTTGCCAGGTGCTTCGCGGAGCGACCCATACCCGACGACCAGATACTGCAGAACCTTGGGCTGTTCCTGAGTTCAAAGAACTTATCGCGCATTCTCTTCATGCACCACCTCTACCAGCAGACCATCTCGGTTCCCGGCATTGTCATGGACTTCGGCACCCGGTGGGGGCAGAACCTGGCCCTGTTCGCCGCCTATAGAGGGATGTACGATCCCTTCCACCGGCACCGAAAACTGGTGGGATTCGATACCTTCGCCGGCTTCCCAGGGTTCGCGCCCCAGGATGGAACCGGGGCCCTGATCGATATCGGAAGCAGGTCGGTCCCGGAGAACTACGTCGAGTACCTGACGAGGGTGATGGAATGCCAGGAAGGGGTGAATCCCCTGGCCCACATTAGGAAATTCGAACTGGTCGAAGGCAATGCCTGCCTCACATTACCCAAGTACCTGGAAGATAACCCTGAAACCATTGTGGCGCTCGCCTATTTCGACTTCGACCTGTACGAGCCGACCAAGGTGTGTTTGGAAGCCATCCGGCCCCGGCTGGTCAAAGGGAGCGTGTTGGGCTTTGACGAGCTGAATGACCATGGCGCCCCCGGGGAAACCCTGGCCTTGATGGAGACCTTCGGCCTGGGCAACGTCAGTCTCCGGCGGTATCCGTATGCTTCCAGGGCGACCTACTTCGTGGTGGAATAGCATCCGAGCCCCAACTGGAGAAGGTATGCAGCTAAGCGGAGCACGGGTGCTTGTCGCGGGAGGATCGGGGTTCATCGGCACGAACCTTATCGCGCGCCTTTTGTCCGAAGGCTGCTGGGTCAGAGCCACGCTCCACACGCGCCAGGCGGTCATCGAGGACCCGGCCATCGAGTACCTGACCGCGGACCTGACATCCATGGAGGATTGCCGGCGGGTGGTGGATGGCGTGGACTACGTGTTCATGTGCGCCGCCAGCACCTCGGGGGCCGCGGTGATCCAGGCCAACCCCCTGGTGCACGTGACTCCCAACGTGGTGATGAACGCCCAGCTTCTTGAAGCCGCCTACCTGGCCAAAGTGAAGAAGTTCACGTGGATGAGCAGTAATGCCGCCTATCCTCCGACCGGGGACCGGCCCGCAAAAGAAGAGGAGTTATTTGACGGTGATCCGTACGATGTTTACTTCGGCGTCGCCTGGATGAAGAGGTACACCGAGACCCTGTGCCGTTTCTACTCTCAGTACCTCGATCCCGCCATGACCACGGTGGTCCTCAGGCCGTCCAATATCTACGGCCCCCACGACGACTTCGATTTTGCCACCTCCCACGTCACGGCCGCGATGATACGAAAGGTGGTCGAGAGGCACGACCCCATCGAAATGTGGGGGACCGGCGACGACATTCGGGACGTGATCTACATCGACGATTTTATCGATGCCATCATGCTGGCCGTGGAGAAGACGACTACCTACGACCCGGTCAACGTCGGGCTTGGCCAGGGGTACAGCCTCAAGGAGATCTTGAAAACAATTCTCGAGGTCGACGGCTACACCGACGTCAACATCCGGTACGACCCCTCCAAACCCTCCACGGTACCCATGCGGCCCATCGATACCACCAAAGCCCAGGCGGTGCTGGGTTTCAAGGCAACCACCAGCCTGCGGGACGGCCTGCGGAAGACCGTCGAGTGGTACCGGGAATCACGCGACGTTCTCAGACCCGATGCCACGGCCAGATGAAAACAATTGACAGGAGCCGGCGGTGCGACGAATGCCCATAAGTACGAAATCTCATGGTCGGGGGACCGAGATGGAAGCCAGACCGTTGCCAAGTCCAATCAACCGGCGATGGAGCCTTTAGGCCGATGGACCTGATCGCTTTGGGTTCAGTTTTGGCGGCGGCCGTGGCGGCCCTTGGGACATTCACCTATTTGATGAGGGGCATCACCTTCGAAGGGATGGGAACGGACCAGCAAGCCCACGTCGAAGCGGCGGCCGAGGTTCGTCGGTGGAGATGGCCCTCGGACATGCACAAGTTCGCCAAGCACAAAGCTCGCATGAAGGACGTGGGTCTGCTCATGATAGTCCTGATGCAGTTGCTCTTCCGCGACCGCAAGAGCTTCTATCCCTTATCGGTGGGCTGCTTGCTGGCCAATTCCATCGCCGCGGTGTTGGTTTTCCTGGTGGCCAGTACTTACTGGAACACCGGCATCGGCCTTCTGCTCTTCGTCCTCTATTTGACCTGCCTGTGGCCTTACATGGTAGTTCTGAACGGCGCGTTTCAAGGACTGGCCGTCATGTTCCTGCTGCTTTCAATCTATTTTCTCCAGCTCGCCACCGCAACCGGGACTGTCCAGAACGCCGCCGGTTACGGGGCAGCAGGCTTGGCCTTCGGCTTGATGCTCTTCTCGTCAGCCTCTAGCAGGAAGCTGGTTCCCCTCTTTTTGGCCGCGTTCCTGGTCAGTCTCCGGGACACGGTGGGGTCTCTCGGATTCGGGTTATTTCGGCCCGAATCGGGGGCCGACTGGTCGATACTGGTAATTGGATCGGCAGTGTTCGGCGCACTGCTGGTATCCCTCGCCGCCAGCCAGATCTACGGGAGCATCTCCGGCAGCCGGGTTCACGGATGGGCAGTCTCTCTCCTGAGCCGCCGGTCCGGGAAAAGCGAGGAGGTGCTGGGCCAATACCTGGCAAAGTTCGCGGCCAGACATGCTCCCAGGCTGATATTTCTGGCTCTGAGCGCGGTGGCGTTCGTTACCGCATCCTCGCTTTTCTTCGGGTCGCGAATCTTCTACATCAGCTCCCTCGCCGCCGTTGGCGGACTTGGACTCGCCGTCTTGGCCCTGGTCTTTCCCCGGGTACTCGAGAGGCTCGTCGATTACTACCGATACTACATCCAGGTACAATATTTCGGCCATTATGAGCTGTACGACGAGGTTTGGGAACAGAGGTTCGGGAAGACACTCCGGGAAGGCACTGGCGGCGCCCTCTGGTTTTTTCGGTACGCCCGGCGCATGATCCCTTTCCACGCTGCCTTCTATGTCGCGGGGGTGCTGTACCTCGTCTACATAGCGGTATTCGGCGTTTCTTTTACCGAGGGGGCCGGCACACTGACTCTGATACTTTTGAGCGCTTCTCCCATACTCTGGTCCCAATTTACCAAGTGCCCAAAGGCCAACCTGCCCTACTCGCCGACCTTCATCGGCCTGTTCCTCGTCTTCGGCCACGCCGCCTTCACCGCCCAGCAGGCGCTTTCTTCCGCCAATCAGGTGTGGTTCTGGCTCGCGGTGTTTTCGATGGCAGCGGCCGCCGCCGTCTGGAACGCCTGGTTTTTGCTGCGAGACGTGTTGCCGGCCAGGATGGCCATCGCCCGGCTGGGGAAGCAGCTTAGAGAGCTGAACATCGAGGGATTTTACACCTACAAGACCACCTTTAACGCCGCCTTCGTCGAAGCTTTGCCCGATCTAGAACGGGGACGGTACAAAATCCAATACATCGACACCCTGGCCGATATTGAGGAAGGTTACGTGGCCGTGCCCGGCACCAGCGCCAAAGCCATGAACATGGAGGGCTCGGCGTGGGCCATCAAGTACGGCGACTTCGATGAGGACCCGGAACTGACTCGCCTGATCGAATCGAAGGAGATAGAGCGGTATGCGGTTGCTTCCTTCGAGACCTTCGGGACCAGCCAAAGGTGGGTGCAACAATATGACGTGCCCAGCTTCCGAGACTTGATTCTCCAGGAGATTGGCGAGGGAGACCGATATCGCGGCCGTGCGTGGATACTCGACGCCGGCAAGCTCCGTGCTGATAGAGACGGCGCATGATCTCGTTGCTGATCCCCACTCTGAACCGGTCGCAATTGCTAATCAAACTGTTGGGCTACTACGCCGAAGTCGGCTTTCAGGGGACTATTTGCATCGGGGACTCCAGTGACGACGAGCACGTCCGCCGGACGAAAGAGGCGATCAAGACATTCCAGAGCAAGCTTGACATTGTCTATCGAGAATACCCTCTCCTCCACGACGCGGCGTGCGTGCAAAAGCTCCTGGACCTGGTCACGACGCCCTACGCTGCCTATATCGCGGACGATGACTTTTTTGTCCCCTCGGCGTTGGACCAATGCGCTAGCTTTCTCGAAAACCAACCCGAATACAGCGCAGCCCATGGCCTTGGAGCATTGCTCGTAGTCCAGAAGAATGGAGGGGTTCGCAACGCCGGGCACTACAAGCAACAGGTGACTGAAGCGGACACCGCCTCTCAACGGCTGATCGACCACCTGGCCAATTACTCGGCCACCGTCTTTTCGTTGCACCGGACCGAGTCGCTCCGGGCCATGTACCAGCGGGTCCATACCATCCCCGACCGGGGTTTTGCCGGAGAGATGCTGCCCACCTGCATGACCGTCGTTCTGGGAAGGGTTAAGTATTTGGACTGCTTTTATCTGGTTAGGCTGGCCCACGACCAGAGGCACTTTCTCCCGGGCCAGTTCGACTGGATTACCAAGCCCCAGTGGGTTCCCTCCTACGAGATTTTCCTTGATCAGGTGGGCGAGGAGCTGGCGCGGAGAGACGGAATGAGTAAACCGGAAGGAATGGAAGTCGTGAAGCAAGCCTTTAGCGGCTTCTTGATAAAGGGTATGGTGCACCAGTGGAACCAGCGCTACCTGCCAGCCGGCGCCCAGCCTCGTTCTCGCTGGCGGGAGATGGCCCGGCGGGCGCCGGTGCTGCGGCGGGTCTGGCAGCAAGGGCGGTCTTACTTGCCCAAAGAGGACCACAAGCTCTCCCTCCCCGCCCTATTGCGTCCCACCTCTCGGTACCACGCCGATTTCATGCCGGTCTACCGGGCGGTCACGGCGTCGCCATAATGCTGGCAGGATTTGGGGAGCGAATGAGCTTGGACCCTTCCATCCGCGGCCGGGTCCGGCGGCGAATTCTGGGACGGAGCGTATGACCGAGGCTGAGCAAGGGGCTATAAGGAGCGATTATCGGGTCCTGATCGTCGGCTGCGGTCAGCTTGGGAGCCGGCACCTCCAAGCGGTGGCGCGCCTGCCCGAAGTGAAGGTAATCGAAGTGGTCGATCCCAGGCCCGCGGCACTGGAGCTGGGCCGCGAGCGTCTTTCGGAAATCTCCGAGCGCTCTCCTTCCACGACGGTTCGCTGGCTCTCCTCGCTGCAGGAGGCCACCGCCGGCGGCGATTTGTGCATCGATGCGACCCTGGCTCGCGGACGCTGCCAGCGGGTGCGAGAAGTGGCCGAGGACCTCGGATACTCTTCGTTTCTGCTGGAGAAAGTGGTCTCCCAGTCGGTACGGGAGATGGAGGACCTGGCTGAATTCTGCCGGGAAAAGGGCATTAACGCCCGGGTGAACTGCAAGGGCCGGGCTTCCAGGTTCCACCTGCGGGCCAAGAAACGCATCAACCCCGGTGACCCGGTCATATTCAACGTCGTCGGAGGAAACCACGGGTTGGCCACCAACGGGATCCACGCCGTCGACCTCTTCACGTTTTATGACGGTACCAGTTCGATCGAGAGCGCCGGCTCGCGCATCGACCCGGTTCTCCACCCCTCCAAGCGGGGCGCGGACGTGTTCGACCTGAGCGGCACTCTAAACGGTTACACCGAGAAAGGCAGCCTCTTCAGCCTGACCTACGCGCCGGATCACCAGCATTACGAGCACTTTTCCATCGCCACCCGCCAGTATCGTTGCTTTGTGGACCAGTTGAAGCAGTGGGCAATCGAAAGTGACGCCGATTCGGGTTGGGCATGGCGGGAGGTACCCTTCGACGGGCCCATTCTGGTAAGCGAGATGACCACGGTGTTCGCCGCCGACATACTGGCTTCCGGCGGTTGCGATCTGCCAACCCTTCCGGAGGCCCTGGTTGCCCACCGGTACGTACTGAACGAACTCCAGCCCCACTTCAACCGCCTGATGGACCGGGACCTAGACTCATGTCCAGTAACCTAGAACCCTCCGGGCTGGCTGAAGCCACGGTGGCCACCTCCGCCGAGCTGGCAGAAGCCATCGCCCGAGCTGATTTTTCCGGTTGTGCCGCGACAATCGTCGGCTACGGCAACATGGGGCGCCATTTTCTCAAAGCGCTTCAGACCTTGGGAGTCGGGCGCGTCCGGGTGTGTTCCACTTCCGGTGCCGCCCTGAAGGAGTTGGACGGCGCACCGGGCGTGGAGACCGTGGCCGCCGGCTTTCACGACTTGGAGTGCGTACCGGTACCCGGCGAGTTGGGCATCATTTCCACGCCAACGAAATCGTTGGCCCCAGCCGCCCGGAAGCTCGCGGCCTTGGGCTTCCGGCGCCTGCTCATAGAGAAGCCTGTGTCCCTATGGTCCAAGGAAATCCAAGAACTCTCCCGGGAGTTGGACCGACAGGGGGTTGAGTCCGCATGCGGCTTCAACCGGATCGCTTATCCATCTTTCCACGAAATACGGGCCCGGGCCGCCGAGGAAGGGGGCATCACCTCCTGCACTTATGACTTCACCGAGCTGATCCGGCCCGATTGGGTCGAGCGTTTCCCAGCCGTGGAGCTGGCCCGCTGGGGCGTCTCCAACAGCGTTCACGTAATGAGCATGGCCCACGGCTTCATCGGGATGCCCGGAGAGTGGCACGGCCAGCGGACCGGGGCCATATCCTGGCACCCGGCGGGAGCGGTCTTCGTGGGATCGGGAATGTCGGAGCGGGGCATTCCCTTCGCCTACCATGGGGACTGGGGCTCAATGGGGCGCTGGGTAATCGAACTGCACACCCCCGTATCCAGCTACCGGCTATGCCCGATTGAGCAGGTCCAACGAAAGACCGCCGGGCTGGGCGAGTGGGAGCCGGTGGCCGTGGCAGCCTTCGCGCCCGAGTTGAAAGCCGGGATAGCGGAAGAGGTGGCAGCCATGCTGAACCCGGAGGTGGGAGGCATTGTCCCCCTCTTCTCCCTGGTGGGTACGCTGTCGCTGACCAGATATGGTGAGGAAATTTTTGGGTACACGGATCAAGAATAGCAACTATCTAACCGGGTGCTCCGGCGGGGATGGATTCGTGAACCGCCGCTATCTACAGGCAGCCGCGGGCTTTATCACAAGCTCAACTGACTCAATGGTGCTAAATAATCTATGAAACGGGCGTTGGTAACCGGTGGGACCAGAGCGATTGGCGCGGCGATTGCCGAGGCGTTGCTGGAAGCCGGCCATGAAGTAATCGTCACCGGCACCTCCGCCGATGGGAAAGCCCCGAAAGGCTGCTCCTACATACCCAGCGACTTCACCGACATGGCGGCAGTACACGCTTTGGGAAGACAAATCGCAGGGCTCGAGCTTTCGGTGTTGGTGAACAACGCCGGGACTCGAAACGTGGCCTACGTTGAAGAGTTCGACCCCGATGGATTCCTCGAACTTCAACAGGTGAACGTCACCGCCCCATTCTTCCTCTGCCGGGCGGTGATTCCCGGCATGCGGGAACGGGGTTTTGGCCGCATCGTCAACCTCACGTCTGTCTTCAGCGTGGTCAGCAAGCCGGGGCGCTCGGCCTACTCCATGAGCAAGCTGGGCTTGGTGGGTATGACCCGGACGCTGGCGCTGGAAGTGGCCGCAGACAACGTGCTGGTCAACTGCCTGGGGCCGGGTTTTGTTGAAACGGAGGCCACCAAACTCATCTTGGGAGAGGCGGGGCTGGCCGAAATGGTGGCCCAGGTGCCCTTGGGCCGCCTAGCTCAACCGGAAGAAATCGCCCGCTACGTGGTGTTCCTGGCCAGCGAGGCCAACACCTACATGACCGGCCAAAACATGATCGTGGACGGGGGGTTCACCTGTGCCTAACCCGGTGATTGATCCCCAATTCGAACTCAACGTTGAGAACCTGCACGGAGGCTCCACCGGTGAATGACCTGGTGGTACAGTCCCACACAGGTCCCTACACGGCCAAGTTCGGCTCCGCCTTTGCCGGGCTGGAATCGGGCTTGGAGCCCAACGCCCACTTAATTATCGACGACCGGGTGGCCGGCCTTTACTCCAGGGAACTGGCCCAAGCCCTGGCCGGCCCTTCGGTCCTTCGCATCGAGGCCACCGAAGCGAACAAGTCACTGGAGAGAATCCCCGACTACGTGCTGCATTTGCTCGGCCGAGGCATGAGACGGGACCACGTTCTGGTGGCCATCGGCGGCGGCATAATCCAGGACATAACGGCATTCATCGCCGCGACGCTGCTGCGGGGCGTGGCCTGGCGATTCTACCCCACGACCCTCTTGGCCCAAGCCGATAGTTGCATCGGCTCCAAGTCGTCCATCAACGTGGGTGGCTACAAGAACCAGTTGGGCACTTTCACGCCGCCCCGGGAAGTCTCCATTTCCACGGACTTGCTCGACACCCTCGACGAAGCGGATATCCGTTCCGGTATCGGAGAGATGCTCAAGGTCCACATCATCGCGTCCTGGGAGGACACCAGGAGCATAATCAGGGACTACAACCGGCTGAGCCAGGACAAGGAGACCCTCGAACGCTACATCCGCCGCTCCCTGGAGATCAAACAGGAAAGAATCGAGATCGACGAGTTCGACCGCCGCGAGCGCCAGATAATGAACTTCGGCCATACCTTTGGCCACGCCATCGAAAGCGCCACCGATTACGCCATTCCCCACGGCATCGCGGTCACCATCGGCGTGGACGCGGCCAATTACCTTTCGTGGCAATTCGGTCTGATAGACCGGCCGGTCTTCGACGAGTTGCACCCGGTGTTGGCGCGAAATTACGCCGGGTTCGAGGGGACTCCAATACCGGAAGACCGGTTCTTTTCCGCCCTGGCCGCCGACAAGAAGAACGTTGGCAGCGACGTCACCCTCATAGTGCACCGGGGCCCGGGCCAGGTGTTCAAAGAGCGGTTCGCCAATGACGATCGGCTGCGAGACGCCTGCCGGAATTACTTTTCATCCATTCTCACCGCCTAGGATGTAACCCATTGGCCAAGATCGAACGTGCAGCCCTCACCTCCGAGGGAACCACTCAGAACATGACGCAGTTGGTCAAGGTTGGCATAATCGGCTTCGGCACTATGGGCCGCATTCGGTGCGACGCGATTCAGGAAAACGGCCACGGCAAGGTGGTCGCCATCGCGGAGTTGGAGCGGGCGCCTCCCTCGCCGGACGTACGTTATCACCGATCGGCCGAAGCACTCATTGCCGATCCAGAGATAGAGGCTGTCTTCATCTGCACCCCCAACTATCTGAACCGGCCTCTCACCATCCAGGCTCTCCAGGCCGGGAAGCACGTTTTCTGCGAAAAACCCCCGGCCCTGACCGCTGGGGAAGTCGAAGAAGTCATGGCCGTGGAGCGGGCATCGGGCGGCTTGAAGCTGATGTACGGCTTCAACCACCGGCACCACGACAGCATAAAGAAAGCCAAAGAACTGGTGGATTCAGGTGTGTACGGCCGCATCCTCTGGATGCGGGGCCGCTACGGCAAGAGCGTGGACCAGGAATTCTACAACACCTGGCGGGCCAAGAAGGAAATGGCCGGCGGCGGCATCTTGATGGACCAGGGTATCCACATGCTGGACCTGCTCCTGATGCTGGGCGGCGATTTCCAAGAAGTGTCCGCTTTCGTGTCCAACCTCTTCTGGAACCTGGACGTCGAGGACAACGTGTTCGCCATCCTCAGAAACAGCGACGGGGTGGTGGCCTCCCTGCACTCCACGATGACCCAATGGCGGCACCTTTTTTCGCTGGAGATTTTCCTCGAACACGGCTACATCGTCATCAACGGCCTTTTGACCACCTCCGGGACCTATGGCGAAGAGCAACTGGCCGTCGCCAAGAACCGGACCACCGCCCCGGCCGCGACCTGGGACGACGAAGAACGGACGCTGTTTACCGTCAACAACTCTTGGGCGTCGGAGGTGACCCAGTTCTTGAAAGCGGTTAGACATGACGGCCCCATAACCGTCGGAAATTCCGATGATGCTCTGAGACTGCTAAAAGTGATAGACAAGATTTACCAGAAGTAATAACTGAAAGTTTTTATGGACGAAAAACAGTGGCTATCTAATTATTTCGAGCTGTACCGGAAAACCCTGTTCAGCGTGGATGTCCGGCCCCAGCTCGTAGAGCTGCGGGATCTTCTAAAAGAGACCCACGCGGGGGGGAACAAGACTATCATCGCCGGCAACGGGGGCAGCGCGGCCATTTCCAGCCACTGCGCCGTCGACCTCACCAAGAACGCCGGCGTCCGCTGCATCAACTTCAACGAGGCCGACCTGATCACCTGCTTCGCCAACGACCGCGGCTACGAGCGCTGGTTGGAGACGGCGATCGAGCTTTACGCCGACGACGGCGACGCCGCGGTCCTGATAAGCTCCAGTGGGAATTCCCCGAATATGATCCGGGCCGGCCAGTGCGCGCTGGACCGCGGATTGAAGCTGGTTACCTTCACCGGGATGAACGAAGACAACCCTCTGAAGCAACTTGGCCACCTGAATTTCTGGGTGAGCAGCCGCGCCTACAACGTGGTGGAGATGACCCATCACATCTGGCTGCTGGCTGTCTGCGACCTGATAATCGGCAAGGCCGAATACCCGGCCCTATGAGATAGGACGATGGACCCCAGTTCAGCAAGAATCGAAGATTACGGGTTGGTTCTCCCACCGGAGTTGCTGCGCCTGTTCAACGGCGTCGAGGACATCAAGGTAGTCCGGGAGCCCCACCTGGCCGAAAAGGTAGTCATCGTCGACGGCTTTCCCGGATGCGGCAAGACCATGATGTCTCCCATTGTCGGCGCCCTGCCCCGGGTGGAAATCATGCAGTACGCCTACACCTTGGAGTACCTGTGCGCGCTACGGTACCTGGGCCGCATTGAAGAGGACGCCGCCAACGTGGTGATCCGAATGCTCACCGACCTGCAACTCTACAACGTAATGATGGGGCGGGAGACCAATTTTCGGCGCAGCGACCTCTCGGGAGTTCTCAGCAACCCCAGGCCCCTTCGCTACTTTAAACGGTTATTCAAGGCCGGTGACGCTGCCGTCATCGACCGCGTCAGCGCGGAAAGGCCCATCCTCAACCTGACCATGCACAATGTTTCCGGCTTCAGCGCGCCCATCTACCAGGCGCTGGGCTCCAGAGTCTTGATAGTCCACGTGGTGCGCCACCCTTTGTACATGATCCGGCAGCAGGCGCTGTACTCGGATCGGTACGGGACCGACATCCGGGATTTCTCCATTTGCTTCAGCCACAACGGCGTTTCAGTTCCCTGGTTTTCCCTGGGGTGGGAGGACCGGTTCCTGCGAAGCACGCCCGTCGAGAAGTCCATCTACATGATCTACTACCTGACCCGACGCATCGAGGAGATGGTGGAGGCCGGCGACGGATCCGGCTCTTCCCTCATGGTCGTGTCCTTCGAGCAGTACGTCATCGACCCCTGGCCTTTCATGCACCGTTTGGAGACCCTGCTGGAGACCAAGATGGATTCCCAAACAAGAAAGACCATGAAGAAGCAGCGGGTGCCCAGGAAGATGTATGCCGAGGGCATCGGACTGAAGATTTATCGAGACAACGCCTGGCATCCGCCCCGAAAGGGGGCGGATGAGCGCTCGGAACTGGACGAGCGGCGTGATTTCGCCGCGGCCAACGCTTCTTCCGAAGCCATGGAAATCCTGGACCAGCTGAGTGCCAGGTACGAAGAAAAGTACCTCTGAAATCCCTTCAGCAACAGCGCCTTTCCGGAGGAGACCTGCTTTGAAAAACGTCGCGATGATCCCTGTATTGCTGGGCAGTACCCGGATCCCAGGCAAGAACCTCATCCTGGTGGACGGCCACCCTTTGATCTCCTATGTGGTCCGGGCCTGCCAGGAATCGGGCATGTTCGACGAGATATACATCAACTCGGAGAACGAGCTTTTCCGCCAGATCGCCCAGATGCTTGGGGTCTCCTTTTACCAGCGCCAACCCCAGCGGGGAGGGTCGGCCTGCGAGATGAGTAACAAGTCGAGGCAGTGCCAGAGCGTGCGCTGCCAGACCCACGACCACTTTCTGTTCGACATCATGGAGAAGCTGGGGCCGTGCAATATGGCCATGGTGCATACCACATCGCCGCTGGTCCGGCCAGAAACCATCAAGTCCTTCATGGACCTGCTGGAGAAAGACGGGTATGACTCCCTGTTCTCGGTGGAGCAACGGTTTGTTGAATCCCGATTCGACGGCCAGCCTCTGAACTACTCCACCGGCGTGAAGGCTCCCACCCAGACCCTCCAACCGATTCAAATGCTCACCTGGGGCCTCTCCGCTTGGAAAACCCAGAGCTTCATGGACAGCTACCTGCGGGATGACCCGAATGAAAGCGGCCCTACGTTCTGTGGCAAGACCGGTGTATTTCCCTTGGACCGCATTGAGTCCCTGGACGCCGACAACTGGGATGACCTTTACATGGTCGAGGCCTGTTTGCAGCATCGGCGACAGGGAACATCCCCCGGCGAACACCGCTTCACCGATGACATCCTGAGCATCGAGTGGAAACTTGAGGACCTCATCGGCGGTGACGGCGTGGGAAAGTACGAGGGCGCCGGGGCAAACTCGAGGCTCAGCAACCTGGAAGAGATCAAGAAGCAGATGGGCCCGGCCCCGTGGATATACGTGTTGGTCTACAACGCCACGGCCCAGATTGGCATCATCTGCCAGAATCCGGGTGAAGGCGCTCGCAAGCACAAGCATGTAACCCACGCCGAGTGGTGGATCGTTCTGCAAGGCTCCTTCGATTGGCACTGCGGCGACGGCACGGTCATCTCCGGCAAGAAATCCGACGTCATCTGCCTGCAGCCGGGCATGTCCCATCAGATTATCTGCACCAGTGAAGAGCCCGGAATTCGGCTGGCCTGCGGCGCCCGGGACTTCGAGCACATCTATGTCTGCTAGCGGCCCTCGGGTGGCCGTGGTCACCGGCGCATCCCGGGGCGTCGGGAAAGCGACTGTCGGACTGTTCCGGGAACAGGGCATGACGGCCATCGGTGTATCCAGGAGCATTGGAAACTCGGGGGAAAGTCGTAGCTGCGACGTGGGCGACGAGCAATCCGTGGCGGGCCTTTTCGACGAGCTGGTCGCCAGCCACGGGAGGGTCGACATCCTGGTCAACTGCGCCGGCGTCTCCACCACCACCGCTCCCCTGGAGTTGGGCGTAGAGGAATGGGAGGCGGTGCTGCGAACCAACCTGATCGGCACCTATCTCTGCTGCAAGAACGCCATCCTCCACATGCGGCCGCAGCGGTACGGCAAGATTATCAACGTTTCGTCCATTGCGGGCCGAGCCTTCAGCAAGACTTCGTCGGTGGCCTACACCTGCTCCAAATACGCGGTCATCGGCCTCACCCGCCAACTGGCAGTGGCCTACAGTGGCGACGGGATCAACATAAACTGCGTGGCCCCCTCCCAAATCCTCACGGAGATGTTGATCGCCCACGTCCCCCAAGGGCGGAGAGAAGAGCTGGCGGCGGCCAATCCACTTCGACGGCTGGCCGACCCTGAGGAAGTTGCACGAACCATTTCCTTCTTGGCCGGAGACGGAGCATCTTACATCAACGGGGCTGTCATAGACATCAACGGCGGCCAGCTTTGAACTGGCCCGCCGATACCTCCGGTCCATTAATCATTCTCGAGACCTCGCATCGCGGGTCGCCGAGCCTCGAGTAATCCTGAATTCATTCAGTCCTGGCCGCCACCGGTGAAAGTATGACCGTCAAGGTTGCAGTTGTCGGAACCGGCAGCATCGGCTTGCGGCACCTGAGGGTCCTCCGCCAGTTGCCGGCCGTCGAGCCGGTGGCCATTCCAAAGCGCCTAGAACGTGTCGAAGAGTTGCAGAAGCAAGGCTTTTCCACCGCGAAAGATTTGGACCAGGCCATCGGCCAAGGAGCCGGCCTCTGCCTGGTGGCTTCCGATACCGGCCAGCACCTTCGGGATGGGCTGCTGGCCTTGGCGCGAGGGCTGGACACCATGGTGGAGAAACCCCTGGCCAGGGACTGCGCCGAAGCCCAATGCCTGAACTCACGGGCTCGGTCCACCGGTCAAAACCTGTTCGTTGCCTGCGTGCTGCGCTTCTCGGAGTCGCTGAACACCTTCCGGGATATGTTGACCCAGGCGGGCCTCATCCACTCGGTGCGCATCGAGGCCCAGTCCTATTTGCCCGATTGGCGGCCCAACCGGGACTACCGGGACTCCTACTCCGCCCGGGCCGATGAGGGCGGAGTCCTGAGGGATATGATTCACGAGGTCGACTACGCGGGCTGGCTATTTGGTTGGCCGGCTTCCCTTCAAGCCAGGCTGGAAAACCTGGGCCGGCTGGGCATCGATTCGGAAGAGTCCGCCGATTTGAATTGGCAAACGCCGGACGGCGCTTCGGTTTCCCTACGATTGGACTTCGTCTCGAAGCCGGCCCACCGGGGAATAACCGCCCGTGGCGATAGAGGGGCCATCGAATGGGACGGGATCGCGAAAACGGTGACGCTGGCACTGGGAAACGAGGCTAAGCAGATGATTCCCTCGTCTCAGGACATCGACGATATGTACCTGGCCCAAGCCCGCGCTTTCGTCAACGCAGCATCGGGGGACCTGGACCCCCGCCTTGCCACCGGAGGCGATGGGGTCCGAGCGATGGCTGTGTGCGACGCAGCCCGGCGAGCTTCAGACACCAAACATGAAGAGTGGGTGGCGTACCCGTGACCGCCGCAAACCCGGTAGTGGCCCTCATACCGGCCAGGGGCGGCTCCAAGGGGGTTCCCAGGAAGAACATTTGCCTGCTGGCGGGGAAACCCCTTATCGCCTATGCCATTGCGACCGCTCGGGCCAGCCAACTCATCGACCGGGTGGTGGTGTCCACCGACGACGAAGAGATTGCTCAGGTGGCTCGCCATTGGGGCGCTGAGGTGCCGTTTCTGAGGCCCGCCGAGTTGGCCCAGGACGACTCCCCCGAATGGCAGACCTGGCAGCACACGATACGAACCCTGGATGAATCCAGTCCGAGCCAAAAGATTGGCGTGTTGGTTTGTGTTTCACCCACCTCTCCGCTACGGGCTGTCGCCGATGTGGACGCTTGCATCTCCAGCTTGCTGGAGACCGGCGCCGACATCGTGATTTCGGTGAGGAACGCCGAGCGTAATCCTTATTTCAACATGGTGACCCTCGACACCGAGGGGTATGCGGGTCTGGTGATTCCGCCCGTTGGAAGGGTCTTCCGCCGCCAGGACGCCCCTGCCGTTTACGACCTGACCACCGTCGCAGTGGCGGCCAGGCCTGAGTTTGTGATGAACTCGAGTTCCTTGTTCGAGGGCAGGGTCCGGACCGTGGTGGTGCCTAGCGAGCGGGCCTTGGACATCGACACCGAGTTGGATTTCAAAATCGCCGAGGCGTTGCTGACCCAAGTCCCTGTTGTTGCCGAGCCTACACCGACCATCGCTGTCAAGAACGGAGGAGAGGTTAGTTGAAGTCCACTGCCCAGCTAATGGACCTGACCGGCCGGAAAGCCCTGGTGACCGGGGGCGCCGGGCACATCGCCCTGGCGGTTGAGGAGACGTTGCTGGAGCTGGGAGCGACGATTTGTGTCCTGGACTTAGACACCTCTGCTTGCCAGGAACGGGTGGCAGCCCTGGCAGAAAAGACCGGCCCGGGCGCGGTGTCCATGCCCTGCGACCTCAAGGACGAACAGGCAACCCGCCAAGCGGTGAACGAGACCATCCGCCAACTGGGCGGGCTGGACATTCTCATTCACCTGGCCGCCTACGTGGGCACCACAAAGGCGCCGGGGTGGGCGGTGCCTTTCGAGCAACAAACGGTTGAGGCCTGGGATGACGCCCTGAGAGTCAACCTGACGGCGGCTTTCACCATGGTCCATGAAGGCAAAGAGGCCCTGGCGAACTCGGGGCACGGGTCGGTGATACTGTTCTCCTCGATATACGGGATGGTCGGCCCCGACCTACGCCTCTACGAGGGCACCGGCATGGCCAATCCCGCTGGCTATGCCGCCTCCAAGGGAGGGCTGATTCAGTTGACCCGCCACCTGGCGACCGTTCTGGCGCCCCGGGTCCGGGTCAACTCGATCGCTCCCGGCGGCCTCTGGGGGGGCCAGCCCGAGTCTTTTCACCAACGGTACGTGTCCCGGACTCCCATGGGGCGCATGGCCTCCCGGGAAGACCTGAAAGGGGCCGTCGCTTATCTGAGCAGCGATCTGTCAGCCTACGTAACCGGACAGAACCTGGCGGTGGACGGCGGGTGGACGGCATGGTAGCCAAATTCGAAAAAACAGCCGGATTTGAAATCTCGGGCCGCATCGTGGGCCACGGCCACCCCTGCTTCATCATCGCCGAGGCCGGGGTAAACCACAACGGCGACATGGGCATGGCCCGTCAGCTGATAGACGCGGCGGTCCGATCCGGTGCCGACGCGGTCAAGTTCCAGACTTTCAAAGCCGAAAGGGTAATCACGGCCGGCGCGCCCAAAGCCGAGTATCAGAAGGCCACCACGGACGCCAATGAAAGCCAGATGGAGATGATCCGGCGCTTTGAATTGTCGCCCGAGAATCACCGGGAACTCATGTCCTACTGCGAGGAGCGGGGCATAATATTTATGTCCAGCTTCTTCGACGAAGAGAGCGCCGACCTATTGGAAGGTTTGGACATGGCGGTTTTCAAGGTGCCTTCGGGCGAGATAACCAACCTTCCGCTGCTGGCCCACACTGCGGGCAAGGGCAAGCCCATGGTCGTGTCCACTGGCATGGCGTACCTGGGAGAGGTTGAGGCGGCGTTGCGCGTTATACGGGAAGCCGGTAATCCGGACCTGGTCCTGCTCCACTGCGTCAGTAACTACCCGGCAGACCCGGCGGACGTCAATCTATCGGCAATGGGGACAATGTCCGCCGCCTTCGGCGTCCCCGTAGGCTACTCAGACCACACCCTCGGTGTTGAGGTCTCCATCGCCGCGGTCGCCCTGGGCGCCTGCATGATCGAAAAGCATCTCACCCTGGACCGCGGCCTGCCGGGTCCGGACCATCGGGCGTCCCTGGAACCGGAGGAGTTCACGGTCATGGTGCGGGGAATCCGAGTGGTGGAGTCGACCATCGGCCACGGCCGAAAGGAGCCGGCAGCCAGCGAAGCAAGTACCGCCTCCGTCGGACGCAAAAGCCTGGTGGCTTCCCGGAACATTCCCGCCGGAACCGAGCTGACCCTAGACCTCATCGCCATCAAGCGGCCTGGCACCGGGCTGCCCCCGGCCATGCGGGAGCATCTGATCGGGCGGAGGGCCCAGGTGGACATTTCAGCGGACAGCCTGATTACCCTTGAGATGCTGGGGTAGAGTTGGAACCATTGAACGTTTGGGTTACCGGCGGCGCGGGGTTCCTCGGCCAGCGATTGACCCGGGCACTCCGGCGCGCGGGGCACCGGGTGGCCGGCCTTTCCCGGCGCCCGTGCCCGGACGCGGACCGGTCTATTTCTATCGACCTGGCTTCTGATGATGCCCCTGGTAAGCTGCAAGTGTTCGTCGAGGAGTGGGGGCAGCCGGACGCCGTCGTCCATGCCGCCTGCCTGAAACCCGGAAAACACCGCCTTTCGGAGTACGTGGGGTCGAACGTCTCGGCCACGGCCAACTTGCTGGACGCCCTCGACGGGTTTGCCCCCGGGCAGCTGGTCTACACCTCGACCCTCAGTGTCCTGGGACTCCCCAGCATCAAGCCCGCGGCGAACCCCAACTCCTCCAGGAACGACTTCCCGTACCTGATAACCAAACGTTGCAGCGAGCAGCTGGTGGAGGCGTTTCAGGACCGCTCAGAAGTCGTCGTTCTGCGGCTGCCGACCTTGTACGGAGCCGGACAAGCCGAAAGCTTCATCGACGGCCTGGCCCGCCTGGCGATCGGCGACCAGGCCATCGAGCTGTTTGGACGGGGCGAAACGGTCCGGGACGCGCTGCACGTGGACGACGCCGTGGGCGCCATCGTTTCCTGCTTACAGGCCCCGCCTGAAACGCCCTTCTGCTGCCTCGACCTGGGCTGCGGGCAAAGGGTCACCACCCGCCAGTACGTTGAAGCCATGGTGGCGGCGCTGGACAGCCGGAGTGACGTTATTCCGGTGGACCGCCCTTCGCCCCAGCAGATGGACCTGCAGGCGGACATTGCGGAAGCGCGCCGGTTGATCGGCTTCGATCCCATGCCACTGTCAGCCTCAATGGAGCGGTATGCATCAGAGCTACGAGCCTAACGCCGAGCATCCGCTTGCGACGGCGTTCCCCTACTTCCCGCCCGAGGAGCAGGAGCGGCTGCAACGGGAACTGGTGGAGATTCTGAACGGGCGGCTGTCCATGGGCCCCCGGGTAGCCCGGTTCGAGCAAGAGTTTGCCGGCTACTGCGGGGCAGGCCACGGAGTCGCCTTCCCGAGTTGCACCAGCGCGCTGGAGACGGCCCTGATTGCGCTGGGGATCGAGCCGGGGGACGAAGTGCTGGTCCCGGCTGAAACCTTCGTCGCCACCGGAATGGCCGTCCACTCGGTGGGCGCCCGCCCCGTGTTCACCGAAATCTCCGGCGCCACTTTTTGCATGGACTTCGACGACGCCTGGTCCAGGGTAACGGAGCGCACCCGCGGGGCCATCGCGGTCCACTTCGGAGGACTGGTACCCCCGGAGTTTCCCGAGTTCGTGGAGCGGATGCGGCGAAGCGGACGGTTTGTGGTTGAGGACGCGGCCCACGCCCACGGCGCCGAGTTGAACGGGCAACGCGCCGGAGCCCTGGCCGATGCGGGTTGCTTTTCCTTCTACCCAACGAAGGTCATGACCACCGGCGAAGGGGGAATGCTGGTCACCTCGAGAGAAGACGTGGCCCACACCGCCCGCTCCCTGCAGAACCGGGGCCTCGACATCGACAGACCGGAAGAGATATACGTCCTGCCGGGGCGGAACAACCGGTTCACCGAAATCGCGGCCGCCATGGGGCTGAGCCAGCTGCGTTGCCTCCCCGAGTTCCTGGGCGGCCGGCGGCGTACGGCGGCTACCTACGACAGGCTCCTCACCGAGAGCGAGCTTTTCCGTCCCATGATGCCCGGCTCCGGCAGCGTGCCCAGCTACTGGCGATACACCGTGACTCCCACGGTGCCGATGGACCGCAAGCTAGTGAAGAATGCCCTGCAGGCGGACGGGATCACCGTCGACTGGCCTTACGACCCGCCACTCCACTTGCAACCCGTCTTCCAGAAGCTGATGGGAACACAGGCTGGGATGCTACCCCGGTCCGAGGAGCTGCTTTCAAGACACATCTGCCTGCCGGTGCACGCCCGGCTGCGGCACCAGGACGCCGAGTACGTCGTCCAGCGATTGCTTTACCACGGCTCCCGGCTGGCGGGTTAAGGTCGAGACGCGAATGCAAGTCGCCATCCATCAGCCCCAGTACTGGCCGTGGCCCCGGTATATCCACAAGGTCATGTCTGCAGATGTGTTCGTGTACTTGGACACGGTGCAGTTCGGCAAGAACGGGCTGCAAAACAGAAACCAGATTAGGACCTCCCAAGGCCCGCTGTGGCTGACCATTCCAGTGAAGCAACAGCTCGGCCAGACCATCCGGGAAACCAAAATAGCCGACACCGGCGCGGCACAAAAACACTGGAAGACCCTGGCTCACAATTACTCGGGAACACCTGGATTCCCTCTCTGGAGGGACGAACTGGACCGCATGCTCCACTGCCGGACCGGCTCCCTTTGTGAGGTAGCCGTGGCCACCACCGAGTGGATGCTGGAGAAACTGGGGGTGGACAATCGGCGGATTCGGGCGTCGGAAATGCCCGAGGCCCAAGGGCAAGGCTCGGTCCTTATTGCCGAGATCTGCCGTTCGCTTGGGGCGACTTCCTACTTGACCGGTAGCGGCGCTTTGGAATACATGAAGCGGGAAGACTTTTCGGACATTAACTGCGAGGTCTGGGCGCAAGGATGGAGCGGCCTGGACTACCAGCAAGCCCAACCCCAAGTAGAATTTATTCCCGACCTATCTACACTGGACTTGTTGCTCAATTGCCCGGATACCGCCAGCCAGTTGATTCAGTCTGCTGGAAGTTGGAAGTTACTGTGGCCTCTGGAATGAACAAGCGACGGGTACTGGCCATCACCGGTATCCGCTCCGAGTACTATCTTCAGCGGCCCATCTTCCAGGCCATCGCGGACCGCCCGGAACTGGAATTGGAATTGGTGGCTACCGGCGCTCATCTATCCCCGCTGCACGGTTATTCGGTCAAAGAGATAGAGGCCGACGGGTTTCCCGTCGCTGAGCGGGTGGAGAGCCTGCTCTACTCCGACCGGGATGCCGGCCGCATCAAGGGGGCGGCGTTGCAGCTACAAGTGTTGGCCCACATCGTGGACTCCCGCAGGCCGGACTGGCTACTTGCTGCCGGGGACCGGGAAGAAACGATATCACTGGCCCTGTGTGGCGCCTACATGAATGTGGCGACTGCCCATTACAGCGCCGGAGACCGGGTGGTCGGCAACGTTGATGATACGGTCAGGCACGCCGTGTCCAGCATGGCCCACCTACTCCTCACCACCCACGAAGAGGCCCGGGAACGGCTCATCCGCGCCGGGCAGGAGGAATGGCGGGTGCACAATGTGGGCCACGCAGGGCTCGACCGGATACGCTGCGCACCCAAACTCGACTCTCGAGCGCTGGCCGCGGTGCTGAATGTGGAGAAGATACAGGAGCCCTACCTGGTCATAGTCCAGCACCCGATCTCCTCGGAGATTGAGGACTCGGGCCTCGCAATGCGCGAGACCTTGATGGCAGTCTCGGAACTGGGCCTACAGGCCTTTGTCAGCTACCCCAACTCAGACCCTGGCAGCCAGGGGATAATCAACGAGGTCCTGGGGTTCGGAAGCAGTCCCAATTTTCATGTTTTTCAAAACATCCCCGATGTGGCTTTCGTCAATTTGCTGCGTGGCGCTGCGGTGCTCGTGGGCAACTCCAGCCTCGGCATACAGGAAGCTCCATTTCTGGGACTGCCCGTGGTCAACGTCGGTCAGAGGCAGAGCGCGCGACATCACGCCGAGAACGTATTCTTCGTGCCCCACGACCGGAAGCGCATCGCCAGCCAGGTCCGGTCGATCCTTGAAGATGACTCTGTCCGGGAGCGGGCCCGGGGTTGCTCCAACCCCTTCGGAGACGGCCACACCGGGGAGCGGGTCGCCACCCTGCTGGCGAGCGTTCCGCTGGACAAGAAGCTTCTCAACAAGGACCTGACTTTTTGATGGACGTTCTGGTCATCTCGACTCACCCCGACGATGAAACCCTGGGCTGCGGCGGCACTCTGCTCAAGCACAGGGCCGCCGGCTCGAAGCTGTTCTGGCTGGTTGCCACCGAGGCCCACGAGCCCCGGTGGTCGGCGGAGGTGATAGAGCGCAAGGCGGTGGAGGTGCAAAGCGTCGCCAAGGCCTACGGTGTGGAGCAGTGTTTCAAGCTGGGCCTTCCCACCGTCATGCTGGACACCCTTCCTCAGGACAACCTCATTGGGAAAATCCGAGACGTGGTAGACAGGGTCAAGCCCGAGGTGGTGTACCTGGTCCACGGCGGCGACGTACACACGGACCATAAGGCAGTGTTCACCGCCACCATGTCGGTGCTGAAGCCGTTCTATATGTCCCGGCTGGGCGTGCGGCGGGTGCTGTGCTACGAGACCCTGTCCTCCACCGAGGCCGCGCCCCCGCAGCATGACTGGGCGTTCGTGCCAAACGTGTTCAGCGACGTCTCACCTTATCTGGAAAACAAGCTGGAGATCATGGGTCTCTACGCCACCGAGATTCAAGAAGAGTTGCTGCCCCGGGGGCTCTCCGCCATCCGTGCCCTGGCCCGGTACCGTGGGGCCACCGTCGGCGTCGAATATGCCGAAGCTTTCCAGTTAGTCCGGGAGTTAGTGTAACGTGATGGAGATTGTTGGATTGGGGGCCGGAGGCCACGCCAAGGTGATGATCGAAATTCTTCAATTGACTGACTCCTACCGGTTGGTGGGGCTGTTGGACCCGAAACTGGAGATGTGGGGCGAGACGCTGTTAGGAGTGCCCATCCTGGGAGATGACGGCAAGCTGTCCGAGCTGTACAGCCAGGGGGTCAGAAATGCCTTCATCGGGCTGGGCGGCGCGGCGAACACGGGACCGCGAAGACGGCTCTATGAGTTGGCGCGCGGGCACGGTTTCGATATCGTGCCGGCGGTCCATCCAAAGGCGGTCGTTTCCCCTTCGGCGGAGATAGGCCACGGGCCCGCAATCCTGGCTGGGGCCATTATCAACGCCTGCGCCACGTTGGGTGAAAACTTGCTGGTCAATACCGCGGCAATCGTCGAGCATGATAGCATTATTGGCGATCACGCGCACATCGCCACCGGGGCCCGCCTTGCCAGCACCGTCCGCGTCGGCGTTGGGGCCCACGTCGGCGCCGGGGCAACAGTGCGCCAATCTATCGACATCGGAGAAGGCGCCATCGTGGGAGCAGGGGCCGTGGTGGTCAAGGATGTCGCTCCCTGGACGGTGGTGGTTGGTGTGCCGGCCCGGGTCCTGCGCACACTGCAGCCCGCCGGCATCGATGCCGGACATGTTGAGGACGGACCATGACGGTACGCATTATCGCCCGCCTCGACATCAAGGGTCCCAACCTGGTCAAGGGCATTCACCTCGAAGGGCTGCGCGTCCTCGGCAAGCCGGAGCGGTACGCCCGCCACTACTACGAGCAGGGAGCCGATGAGCTGCTCTACATGGATGTCGTCGCCAGCCTGTACCAACGTAATAACCTTCTGGACATCGTGACCAGGACGGCCAGGGAGACTTTTATTCCGCTGACGGTGGGCGGCGGGCTCCGATCCCTGGAGGATATTCGCACCGTCCTGCGGGCCGGGGCCGACAAGGTGTCATTGAACACCGCCGCCATCAACCGGCGAGAGTTGGTTCGGGAGGCGGCCCGCCAGTTCGGGTCCTCCACCATCGTGGTTTCGATCGAGGCCATCAAGACCCCCAACGGGAGCTACGAGGCCTTTACCGATAACGGCCGGGAAAGCACCGGGGTGGACGCCTTTCAGTGGGCCGTGGAAGCGGCCGAACTCGGGGCCGGCGAGCTGCTGGTGACCTCCATCGATCGAGAGGGTACCGGCAAGGGGTACGACCTGGAGCTGACCCGCAGGATAGCGGAGTCGGTGACGATTCCCGTCATCGCCTGCGGCGGCGCCGGCCGGGTCAGCCACGTCTCCGATGTGGTGGTGGAAGGCAAGGCGGACGCCGTGTGCCTAGCCTCCCTGCTTCATTATGACTTCATCGAGCGGTACACCCATAGCGACGATTTTTCCGACGAGGGCAACATCGAGTACCTGAAGAGCCGGCACGGCTTCTCCAACATCCGGGTGGCCAGCCTTCCGGAAATAAAGCGGCATCTCGCCGGCCAGGGAATCCCCTGCAGGCCCAGCCCTTCCCAGGGTGTCCATGTCTAACCGCCCGGCGCCCCAGGTGGCGATCATCGACTACGGCATGGGCAACCTGTTCAGCGTCCAGCAGGCTTGCGAGCATGTGGGGTTGCAGGCTGCGATAACCAATTCGCGCCAGGAGATAATGAACGCGGCCGCCGTAATCCTGCCGGGGGTTGGATCCTTCGGGGACGCAATGGAAACCTTGGAGCGGCTGGACCTGGTGAGCGCCCTACGAGAAGTAGCAGCGTCATCGAAGCCATTTCTCGGCATCTGCCTGGGCATGCAACTCCTGATGACCGAAAGCCGGGAGTTCGGCAGCCACCGGGGACTGGGGATCGTCGAGGGCGAGGTGGTGCCCCTCGAAGTGTCTACCGAGGACTCACGAGCCCTCAAGGTTCCTCAGGTCGGATGGAACCAGATCCGCGTTGCCGGTTCGGACCACGCCCAGGACGGCCCCCCGGCCGGGGAACCAGGCTGGAGGTCGCCACTGCTCAACGGCATCGCTAACGGCGAGTATATGTACTTCGTCCACTCCTTCTATCCCAAACCCGTGAACGAGGAAGTGGCCGTTTCAACCACCGGGTACGGCCACATCGAGTTTTGCTCGAGCCTTCGCGTCGGCAGCGTATTTGCCTGCCAGTGTCACCCAGAACGAAGCGGACCGCAGGGACTGCGCGTGTACCGCAACCTGGCCGGCCTGATAGAGTCGGCTGGAATAGCCAATTCGGGGGATATTAATGGCTGAGGGATTGGAATCCCATTGGGGATTGCCTGAGGAAATTGTCTTTTGTAAGCGCTGCTTGTTCTCGAACCAGCGGCCCGCCTCCAGCGTCGAGTTCAGGCACGACAAGGAGCACAAGCACCGGGGGCTGCAGATTGACGAGGAGGGTGTTTGCGATCCCTGTCGTTTCGAAGAAACGAAGCAGCAGATCGACTGGAAGCAACGGGAGGAGGAACTCCTTCAGCTTCTGGACAAATACCGCCGCAACGACGGAGGTTTCGATTGCATCGTGCCCGGCAGCGGCGGCAAAGACAGCTGCTATGCCGCCCACGTCCTCAAGTACAAGTACGGCATGCACCCCCTCACCATTACCTGGCCCCCCATCCTTTACACCGACATCGGCTGGAAGAACTTCCGGAGCTGGATTGAGGTGGGAGGCTTCGACAACGTCTCCTACAAACAGAATGGACGGGTTTACAAGCTGATTACCCGGCTAGCGATTGAGAACCTGCTGCACCCCTTCCAGACCTTCATCTTGGGACAGAAAAACTTCGCTCCCAAGGTGGCCATGCAGTACAATGCGCCTCTCATTTTCTATGGAGAAAACGAAGCGGAGTACGGGAACCCCATCGCCGATAACGTAACTTCGCTGCGCAGCAAGTCTTACTACGCCATGAGCAACCTGGATGACGTGTGCATCGGCGGCTTGACCATTCGTGAACTGATTGAGGTCCATGGCCTGACGCTCAACGACCTTCTTCCTCACTTGCCGGCCGACTACAGGGACCTGGAACGTTCCAACGTAGAGGTGCACTATCTCGGCTATTACTTAAAGTGGACCCCACAGGAAGCCTACTACTACGCGGTGGAACACACCGGCTTCGAACCTAACCCGATCCGCACCGAGGGCACCTACAGCAAGATGTACAGCCTTGATGACAAGATCGACGGGTTGCATTACTACACCACGTGGATAAAGTTCGGCGTCGGGCGCGCCACCTATGACGCGTCCCAAGAAGTCCGCAACCGCCACCTGACCAGGGAAGATGGAGTGGCCCTGGTGAACCGTTTTGACGGCGAGTTCCCCGAAAGGTACTTCCAAGAGATCATGGACTATGTCGGAATGAACCCGGAGCGTTTCTACGAACTCTGCGACCAGTTCCGTTCACCGCACCTGTGGAAATGGGAGGGCGGAGAATGGAAGCTGCGGGCCGTCGTCTCCTGAGACAGCAAACTGCCATGTACACAGACTTGATATCCCTCTGCACCGCCATAACCGGCTCCATCAAACAGGCCATCGCCCAGATGGAGGTCAACCGCATCGGCATCGTCCTGGTGGTGGACTCCGAGCGGAGGCTGCTGGGCACGGTAACCGACGGAGATGTCCGCCGCGCCCTGCTGGCGAACCTTCCGCTGGATGAGCCGGTGAATACCCTTTTGGAGCGGAAAGCGGGTACCCGGTACTCCCAGCCGATCACGGCCCCGGAAGACGCGGACCGCAAGACCCTTCTGGAAACAATGCGGTATCACAATATCCTCCATCTACCCCTGGTGGACCGGGAGCAACGGGTTGTTGCCCTCGTAACCATGGAAGAATTCCTGGCCGGGTCCACCCCCCCCATGAAGGCGGTCATCATGGCCGGTGGCCAGGGGGTCCGGCTGCGCCCCCTGACCGACGAGATGCCCAAGCCGATGTTGCCCGTCGGTGAACAGCCGTTGATGGAACGCACCCTGGAGCAGCTGCGCTCGGCCGGTATCAAACGCGTTAACGTCACCGTTCACCACAAGTCGGACAAGATCACGGAATACTTCGGCGACGGCCGGGCGTTCGGCGTGGACATCTCTTACGTCAACGAGGAGCGGCCTCTGGGCACCGCCGGGGCCTTGGCCCTCATGGACCCGCCCCAAGAGACGATGTTGGTCATCAACGGGGACATCCTCACCCAGGTGGACTTTCGCACGATGCTGGCCTATCACCGCGAGCAGCACTCCGACCTCACGGTAGGGGTGCTGCGTCAAGACCTGCAGGTCCCCTACGGCGTCTTAGAGTGCGAGGGTGCCAATGTGCAGAATTTCTCTGAAAAACCGGTGCTCAGTTTTCTCGTCAACGCCGGCATCTATCTGTTGGAGCCATCGGTTCACGGTTTCATCCCCTTTGGTCAGCGGTTCGACATGACCGACCTGATCCAGCGTCTGCTGGGGGAAGACCGGCGCGTGACAGCCTTCCCGATCAGCGAGTATTGGCTGGACGTAGGCCAACTCGCCGACTACAAACGGGCCATGGAGGACGTGAAGAACTGGAACACCACCCTGTGACCTGGCGAGGGAAGCGGGTCCTGGTCACCGGGGCCGGCGGCTTCATCGGCAGCCACCTCACGGAGCGGCTGGTAGCCTTGGGCGCCCAGACTCGGGCCCTGGTCCACTACCGGTCCGACGGCGCTTGGGGCTGGCTGGAGCACTCCGAGCATAAGGGCGAGATCGAGGTGATCGCGGGAGATATCACCGACCGGGACAGCATGGTGCGGGCAATCCGGGATCGAGAAGTGGTCTTCCACCTGGCGGCTCTCATTGCCATCCCATACTCATATCACGCGCCGGCTTCCTACGTACGCACCAACGTCGAAGGGGCGCTCAACGTGCTGCAGGCGGCCCGCGAGGCCGGGGTAGAGCGACTGGTCCACACCTCGACCAGCGAGGTGTACGGCACGGCCCGCTACGTCCCCATCGACGAGGGCCACCCGTTGCAAGGGCAATCGCCCTACTCGGCCAGCAAGATCGCCGGAGACAAGCTGGCCGAAGCCTTTCACCTATCGTTCCAGCTCCCGGTGGCCACCATTCGCCCCTTCAACACCTACGGACCCCGGCAGTCGGCCAGGGCGGTCATCCCCACCATCATCACCCAGGCCTTGATCGAACCGGAGGTGCATCTCGGAAGTCTGGATCCGACCAGGGATTTCACCTACGTGGCCGATACGGTGGAGGGGTTTCTTTCCGTCGCCGGTTCCCCGGAGGCCGTCGGCCAGGTTACCAACATCGGCTCCGGCAGCGAAATTTCCATCGGCCGCCTCGCTTCGCAGATACTGGGCCTCGTCGGCAAGAAGGACTTGCCCATCGTCTGCGACGAGGAGCGCCAGAGACCCGGCCCGAGTGAGGTAGAGCGCCTCTGGGCCGACACCGGCCGGGCGAACCAGACTCTGGGATGGCATCCCCAAAATACGCTGGAGGAAGGTCTTGTCCAGACCATCGAGTGGGTCCGGAACAACCTGGGGAACTTCCGCCGGGGCACGTACGTTATCTGAGCCGGGCGCGCCGGCGCCCCAGGGCAGTATCCCGCTCTGCGTCCCCGAAATTCGGGGGAACGAGTGGAAGTACGTCAAGGAGTGTCTGGACACCAACTGGGTCTCCTCGGTAGGCTCCTTCGTCGACCGCTTTGAGGATATGTTGGCCGGGTACGTCGGCTCGCGCCACGCCATCGCCACGGTCAACGGCACCTCGGCCCTGCACGTGGCCTTGCTCGTCGCCGGGGTGCAGCCCGATGATGAGGTCCTGATCCCTACCCTATCCTTTGTGGCTCCCGCCAACGCGATCCGCTACGCAGGTGCTTGGCCTGTATTCATGGACGCCGAGCCCCGCTACTGGCAGATGGACCCGCAAAAAGTAGCCGATTTCCTGGAAAAGGGCTGCAAACCACAAAAGGGGTCCCTCGTGAACCGCGCCACCGGAAGACGGATCAAGGCCCTTCTTCCGGTGCACATTCTGGGCCAGCCCTGCGACATGGGCCCCCTCCTGGAAAGCGCCCGAAAGTATGGCCTGGCCGTCATCGAA
>Ga0187827_10000460_pt1 | contig 63914 bp, 53 predicted proteins | sample ETNtaG_39_FD_167969 | JGI IMG/M metagenome (GOLD analysis project Ga0187827, IMG submission 167969) | Marine microbial and viral communities from oxygen minimum zone, Eastern Pacific Ocean - ETNP2014_SV_150_PacBio MetaG (Illumina Assembly) | ecosystem: Environmental > Aquatic > Marine > Hypoxic... | reverse complement strand
TGAATTGTCTGAAACACACCCTTGCTATATTGTCAGGTTGGTGCAGGAAGAACCCAGCTTCCGGGTTGGCTGGCTGCGCGATGGGGTCTTAACCTTCTTAACAACTTTATGAGCAGACTCTACCTAAACCCTCACGATTGTAATCGTCCAGCACATTGAAGGTTCTGAAACTGCATCCATCAGCCAGCGCGTCATGCATAAAATCCATAGACCACATGACGTTGATTTGGCGTGGCACAGCCAATACATCCGGTTTCTCCCGCTTCAGACGTCTCCTGGGCTTGATTCGACGATTGAGCTCCAACTCCCTGTAGATACGGTATACGCGCTTGTGGTTGTACACAAACCCCTTCACATTGCGCAAATACAGGTAACACAGTCCAAATCCCCAATTGCGATTTGTTGTCGTTAATCTGACTAACCAGTCCGCGATCAAAGCGTTGTCATCCGAAAGCTTTGCTTGGTACCGGTAACAGGTTTCACTGATTCCAAATGCCTCACAGGCCAGATGAATACTGACACGATGGTCAGTAACAACTCGCTTGGCCATCTCTTTTCGTTGAGATGGCCTTACCACTTTTTTTCCAGGGCCTCCTGGACAATCTCTGCTTTGAGTTTTTCCTCTGCATACATCTTTTTTAATCGCCGGTTCTCTTCTTGCAGTTCTTTCATCCGTTTCATCAAGGATGCATCCATACCACCAAACTTGGCTCGCCACTTATAGAACGTCGCATCACTCATGCCGTGGTTACGACAGAGATCTGCAACCCGCACACCGGATTCTGCTTCTTTGAGAATGGCGATGATCTGGCCATCCGTGAATCTTGATCTTTTCATGTAGGTTCTCCTCAAATCACTATATTGGAAAATCCTACTTTTGAGCACCTTTATTTTTCGGGGGGATTACCATCTGACGCAATAGCATTCTTTGGTGAATAGTCAGCGTTACAACGCCACTTTATTCACAGAGGAGATGCGCGTTGTGCTGGCCGCTGGGGCGAGTACCAATACCGAGCTTACGAGTACCAATACCGAGCTTACGAGTACCAATACCTAGCTTATATAGAGAATGAATTGCCGCAACCGCAGGTGGTTTCAGCATTTGGGTTAGTCACTACAAACCTGGAACCTTGCAGGTCTTCCATGAAATCGATCTGAGCACCTTCCAGGTATTGATAGCTCATGGGGTCAACCAGCAGGGTCACCCCAGCATTCTCGATTGCAGTGTCTTCATCATCCTTATCTTCATCGAAGGTGAATCCATATTCAAACCCGGAACATCCGCCGCCCGTGACAAACACTCGCAGTTTCAAGTTCTCATTGCCATCCTCTGCGATCAAGGATTTTACCTTTTTAGCTGCAGCGTCCGTGAATGTAAGGTTTCCTGGCGTGAAGAGGGCCGGTGCGTTCACAATGACATTCCTATCTGATTAATCCAATAATTCCATAAAATAGTGGCGGCAAGTGAAGCAAAAAACAACCCCTAAGGCGCTTTATCTGACATTGCTGCTACCTTCTGCACAATGGGTTCACTGCGCGGCGGTTCAGTAATTTTCTTAGCAACGGCTTTTTCCGCATTGCTCTGGTGAACCAGATTGCCATACACCCGAGAGCCCTTCACCATCTCGATGGTATTGTAATAGACATTGCCGGTCACGCTGGATTTGGCATCCAACACGATGTGTTTCTCAGAGTGGATATCTCCATTGATGACACCGTTGCTCACCACTGAGGGAACTCGGATCTCCCCCTTTACCTTGCCTTTTTCGCTCACCGTTACCTTGGCGTTCGTACTTTGAGCAACTATATTCCCCTTTACAAAGCCGTTAACCGTCAATTTGTCACTGAAATGCACATCCCCAACGATTTCACAGTTGTTCTCAATCAGAGTCATTCCGGCTTGCTTTCCATTCGCCTTATTAGCTCCCCACATGTCCTTAGCCCTCACCTACCATCCATTCAAATTTGCGTTCCAATTGACGCGTGTTCCTGCCGGAAGATCTCGCTACCACCATGACTTCCCGGGGCTCAAACTCCATAGGGAGCGTCATTTCGCCGTCGATGTATTGGAAATACTTGAACCTGAAGCGAATGACATTACTCTTCAAATCAGCCACCTTATCCAAAGGAACGGACGTTTCGGAAGCGCCCTGCATACCATTCAGGCTGATTTCAACGGTTCCCTGTATGAATTCATGCTTATCTACCACCTGAGCCAGTACCAGTCTATAGCGCAATTTGGCGGGGTCCTTGGTGGTATTGATGTCCAATCTCTCGATTCGTAATCCCTTTTCCTCAACATTTGGAAACATGACACCTTTGTAGAAGCGAATCTCTTCTTCAAGTCCGGCGATACTGTTCTGCAGTTTCTCAATAGAGAGCCGTACGTCTTCCGTCGCCTTGTGATCCACCTCGCTGCCCAGTTTCAGGTCTGCTATCTCCTGCCTCATCGTGCCGACTAATACTGCACTGGTATTCAGGTGGTCGCGCATTTCATCCCGCTCCTTCACGACCTCTATTTTCATAGCCAGACCATCATCGCGTCCGTAATAAAAGGCGAGTCCGGCAGCAACCAGACCGAGGCCCAGCAGCACTAGGCCCTGAATGGCGCTTTTCCAGGGCCGATAAGCCACCACTTTCATCTGATACTGCTTGCTTCCCTTTACCGCCACCATGTTGTTAATCTCTAAAACTCGAACACAAGCTGCAATTGTGGTTTACCATAGTTTATCAAAATAATGGCTAAAACGGTCCCCCTGGTGAACCCGACGGGACTCGTGAACGGGTTGTCATCAGACTTTGGAGCCGAGTTGGGGTGTACTCACAAGTGCGTTGCCCGCTGTTCTCATACACACCTGCATAGACAAAGTAATCACGATTCTCCAATGGCATGAAGAAAAGACTCTCCCCAGTGTATACGCTCAGAGGCTTCAGACGGAGCCTCGCCAGCATAGACGCTTTGCCCCAATTCGCGATCTTGGGCATTTTTTCCGGTCTCGTCACGGGGCTGGTAATTCTGGCCTTCAGAACTGCTATTGAACTTCCTCTATCTCTACTGCTCCCAGATGGTGATTTCGAGAACTTTGAAGGACTGTCCACCCTATCCCACTTGATGCTGCCCGCCCTGGGGGCTTTGAGCATAGGTATCGCCTTTTCCCTGTTAAAGTCGGATAGACAACAGGTGGGCGTATCTCATGTACTGCAGCGACTATCCCGCCACCAGGGCTACCTACCCACGGGTAACCTACTGGTACAGTTTGTAGGTGGCACCCTGGCATTGCTGACCGGACAATCGAGCGATAGAGAAGGCCCTGCAGTGCACCTGGGAGCCGCCAGCAGCAGCCTTCTCGGCCAGGCGTTGAAACTGCCCAACAATAGCATCAGGATTTTGGTGGGTTGCGGCGCCGCAGCAGCAATTTCTGCTTCATTCAATACGCCATTGGCAGGTGTGATTTTTTCCATGGAAGTTGTGGTGATGGAGTACAGCATTGCCGGTTTTGTCCCGGTCATCCTGGCCGCCATCTCTGCGACCCTGGTCAACCAGGTAGTGTACGGACGCCTGGCTGCATTCGACATACCGGCTCTGTCGATGCGTACGTTTTTTGATATTCCCTATGTTGTCCTGGAAGGATTCCTGATCGGCGCGCTGGCAGCTGCGTTTATCGCCTGTGTTCGGTTTTTCCATCGCTATGCTCCCACGCAAGCCTGGCAAAGACTTACGCTGGCTGGCCTGATCACTGGCCTTATGGCAATGGGGGTTCCTGAGATCCTGGGAATCGGCTACGACACGGTCAACCATGCGTTGGTGGGAGAACTCAGCTTCCTTATCCTCATAGCGGCTTGCCTGTGCAAGTTGGTGGCATCGGCGGCCAGCGTAGGCATGGGAATGCCGGCGGGGCTGATCGGACCGACACTCTTCATCGGAGCAACTGCCGGCGGCCTGCTGGGCATCATCGGCAACAGCATCCTGCCTGACTATGCCTCATCCCACGGCTTTTACGTCATGCTGGGGATGGGGGCAATGATGGGTGCGGTTCTGCAGGCGCCGCTGGCTGCTCTGCTGGCAATTGTGGAGTTGACCCACAATCCCAATATCGTGCTGCCCGCAATGCTGGCCATCGTGGTGGCAAATCTCACCAGCAGTCAGATATTCGGCTGTCGCTCCATATTCCTGACGCAGATGGACCTCCTCGGATTGGAGTTCCGGCACAATCCACTATCGCTGGCATTGAACCGCGCTTCAGTGGCCAGCATCATGGAACGAAACATGGACCGACTGCAACGAATCATCCCCCATGCCGCCGCCCGCGCTGCCTTGGCTGACAAGCCCCACTGGATACTGGTGGATGATGACGACGGACCCGCTTTCATCGTCAGAGCAGAGGATCTTGCCAACCATCTCGACAGCCTCGAGGACGACACGGCAGAAATCGATCTGGCATCGTTTGCCGCCACGCGAAAGGACGTTACTGGCGTTCTCCTCCAGGCTACTCTGCAGGAAGCATTGGATATTCTCGATAAGTCCGGTGTTGAAGCACTCTACGTGACCAGAATCAGTGCCCCGATGATCGATTCGGTCGCCGGCATTGTCACCAGGGAAGATATTGAGGCCTACTACCAGTCCTGAGCTTACCATTCCTGACCGCCCACTCTGGCATTCGGTGATATATGCAGTGAGGCCCCTGCCCCTCGCCACAATCGTTATAGGCAATGTTCAGGAAGCACATCATCTGGCGGCCAACGGTGACAGCCCGGATACCGGCTCTCGTGAGATAGATCCCGAATCGGATCTTCTCCTCATTGATTGCACCACGTGCGACTGCGTATCCATGTTTTGCCCGGCCCGAGCAGATATCCACGCCAAGTTTCTCCTGGACTACTGGCTTTACAGCAAGCCTTCACCGTAAACTTGCGCTTTCGCTGAAACCGCCATTTGCATGGATGTTGTCATGACCCGATCCGAATTACTTTTTGAACAAGCCCAAGTTCACCTTCCCGGCGGAGTGAATTCTCCCGTGCGTGCATTTGGCAGGGTTGGCGGCAGCCCGCTGTTTTTTAAACGAGGAGAGGGTGCCTATCTGATCGATGAAGACGATAAACGCTATGTCGACTACATCGGTTCCTGGGGACCCATGATCCTGGGACACGCGCACCCAAAAGTTATCGGAGCGCTTAAGGAAACGATCGAAAACGGTCTGAGTTTTGGTGCGCCGACGGAAATAGAGACTCGAATGGCTGACCGGATCTGTGAGCTACTGCCGGCAATCGAATCGGTGCGGATGGTGAGCTCAGGTACCGAAGCCACTATGAGCGCCATTCGCCTGGCAAGGGGTTATACGGGCAGAGATAAGATCGTCAAGTTTGAGGGCTGTTATCACGGTCATTGCGATTCGCTGCTGGTGAAGGCGGGATCGGGGGCTTTGACCATTGGCGAACCGGACTCGTCAGGTGTCCCAACATCGTTTGCCGAACAAACGATTACCCTTCCTTACAACGACCTGGATCAAGTCGCAGAGACTTTCAAATCGATCGGTTCCGAAATTGCCCTGATTATCGTTGAACCGGTGGCCGGCAATATGAATTGTGTGCCACCCGTGACTGGCTTTCTGGCGGGCCTCCGACAACTGTGTGATGACTACGGCGTGGTTCTCATTTTTGATGAAGTGATGACAGGATTTCGGGTAGCGCTGGGTGGGGCACAGACCCTATACAACGTCGCTCCTGATCTGACCACACTGGGTAAGGTGATTGGTGGTGGCATGCCGGTCGGTGCGTTCGGCGGGCGCAAGGAAATCATGCATTGTGTCGCTCCGCTGGGTTCGGTTTACCAAGCGGGCACACTTTCTGGCAACCCGGTCGCCATGACTGCAGGACTGGTCACGTTGAACGAAATATCACGGGGAGGTTTTTTTGAAGATCTGACCCTGGCAACGGAGCGACTCGCTACAGGATTAAAGGAAAGGGCGGCTCAAACCAACATACCCTTTACGACAAATCAGGCCGGCGGTATGTTCGGTTTCTTCTTCTCCGAAGAGGAAAGAATCAAAACCTTCGACCAGGTGATGGCATGCGATGCAGAACGATTCAACAAGTTCTTCCACAGCATGCTGGACAAAGGTGTGAATCTGGCGCCATCGCCGTTTGAAACCGGATTCGTTTCCGCTGCCCATGGCGACGAAGAGATCCAATTCACCCTGGACGCGGCTGAGGCAAGCTTTAAGAAACTCTAGTGTGCTGTCCCGCAATTAAGTGGTCACTATTCGGTCGGCATATTTTGTTCCTGGCAAGGCGCGGGGACGCCCAGTCGAAGCCCAGGGACAAAATAGGCCAGCGAATAAGGCCACCTAATTGTGGGACAGTACACCACCCTTGTCGATCGTATCGGGGTTCTATTGCTGTTCAAGCTGTGTGATACGCTGCAAGAGTCCGTCTAATCCCGGCAGGACATCACGCTGAACCAGCCGTTGGCTATCAATCAAACTGAGCACCTTGCTGACCAGATGCCTGGCTTCCGGTACGAGGCCCTGCGCTACTCTGACACGTGCAAGTTGGAAATACCCCTCTATAGAATCGGGTTCAATGCGCAGAGAACGCTCAAGCTGGGAAGATGCCATTTCCGGATTGCCCAGCTCAAGCTGCTGTACTGCGGCACTTCTTAGCGAGCCGGCTGCACTGGCCCCTTCACTACCCCCAGCGACCGGTCGTGCTGATTCAGCAGTTGACGCCCCGGTGGGTGCAAGCGTCGCACATGCCGGCAGCATGGCAACGAAAACCATGTAGATCAACGCGATCTTGTCATGCGTCATCGTCTGCTTCGAGCAACTTCTTCATTTTCGATATTATCCCCTTTTTGCCTTTGCTGCACTGCAGTCGGGAAGCAGGCTCGGTGCCGTCTTTGAAGGGTATCAGCGTGGCCCCGGCACAGCCTTTTGTTGTTCGTGCGCCGCTTTTCGAATCGATCCAAAGTTTTACGATACGTGAAGGGGGATCGGTAACCTTCGGTCGCAACGCAATCTCCGCCATCAGCCGACTCCACACGCGGAGCGCACCTGAACTTCCCGTCAGGGTAGTCGGTTGATTGCCGTCATGACCCAGCCAGACGACCGATAACATCTGATTGCCGTATCCGGCAAACCAACTGTCTCTGAGATCGTTGGTGGTACCGGTCTTACCAGCCATATTGGATACATTCGCATACTGTTTGGCAACGCTGGCTGTGCCGGTTCTGAAGACCTCCCGCAATGCGTGGTCAATCAGATAACTGGTAGCCGAATCAACTACCTGCTCGACGTTGAATGGATAGCGTGTCTGCAGTGTGCCGCTGCTGGAGACCACCTCTCTAATTGTCTTCAAAGGGGTGAGGAATCCACCTGATGCAATGGTGTGATACATGCCGGCTACTTCCAGAGGTGACATTTCGCCCGCACCCAGGAGAAGAGCTGGCACTGCAGGCAGGTTCCTGTTTACGCCGAGTTTTTCAATGTTGCTGAGCACGGCTGCGATGCCCAGATCCAATCCCAACCTCACGGTCGCCTGGTTGTATGATTTGGTTAACGCTTCAAGCAAGGTGACCTTGCCGTGACTCACTCTATCGTAATTCCTTGGCTGCCAATCCGGCCCATCGCCCTCGGCTGCCAGCCTGATCGGGCCATCATCTATGCTCGACGCCAGTGTGTACCGATCATTTTCCAGCGCCGTCAGGTAGATAACGGGCTTAATGAGCGAGCCGACAGGGCGCACGGCATCGAGAGCACGATTGAATCCTGATCGAACGACATTCCTGCCACCAACAATCGCCTTGATCTCTCCCCCTCCTGCACTCGTTACCACAACCGCACCTTCCAGACCGGCCAGTTTCCGGTTCGATGCCGCCAAAGAGTCAAGCAGCTCGGTGAGTTTCCGCTGTGCTTTACGCTGAATCACAGGATCCAGGTTGGTGAATATTCGTAACCCTTGGGTCGTTAGATCCTGCTGCTTGTAGTCCCTGGCCAGTTGTCGTTTGACCAGATCGATATAGGCGGGATACTCATGTTTTCGACGTGCGACGGACTTGACGAGCAAGGGTTTTTGTTTGGCATCTGCCGCCAATTCATTATCGATCATGTCCTGCGCCACGAGAATGTCGATGACCAGATCGCGCCTTCTCTTCGCCCTGTCAGGATTTCTCTGCGGCGAAAAATAGGAGGGTCCTTTGATGATCCCAACCAACAGAGCAATCTCGTGCAGTTCCAGTTCAGCAATGGGTTTAGCGAAAAAGTATTCACTCGCCAGACCAAAGCCATGGATCGCTCTGTTGCCATCCTGAGCGAGATAGACTTCATTCAGGTAGGTTTCCAGAATCTCCCACTTTTCATAGTGGAGTTCCAACAAGCCAGCCATGGCGACTTCCGTCAACTTTCTCAACAGGCTCTTCTCTGGACTGAGGAACATGTTCTTCACCAGCTGTTGAGTGACGGTCGACCCACCCTGAGACAATTCACCGGATTTCACATTGGCAAGCATCGCTCTCGCGATGGCGCTGAGTTTTATTCCCGCATGGGTGTAGAAGTTTCTATCTTCTACGACGAGCAACGTTTCTTTCAGTAATTCAGGGACCTCCTGCAAGCGTACGACGATTCGATCTTCATGCTGAATCGGATAGATTCCGCCAACGTTGACAGGTTCGAGTCGCAGCAGAGAAATATTGTTGGACTCACCTTCATGCAACTTCGACACCTTGCCATCGTCAAAGACTACCTGAACAACGCGTGCCTTCTCAGACTTATCCCAGAATTCGAAGCCACGCGTATGCAGCGTGACGCTGCGTCTTTTGCGCTCAGCATGGCCAGCCAGGCTGACATTGCCGTCGAAGCCATAGCTGAGGTCGTTCAACTCGTCGACAAAGTCTGCCAATAACAACTGCTTGCCGACGTACAGCTCCAGCGGCCGGGCAAATACCTGCCCCGGCAAATCCCATCGTTTACCCTCAAATTTATGTCGAACCGTAGCATCCAGATAGATCAGCAAGCCCCCGAAAACAACTACACAGACCAGCACGAATTTAATCAGCAATGGGATCCAGTCAGTGCGTCCAACACTCATGGCAGTCAGTCATTCCCTCAAGTTGCCACCGCGGAACCAGTGATCGTTATGTGAGATTAGACATTAGTTTGTCGCCACCTATAATGTCGGCTTTTAATCAAAGACTCAAACTGAAAGAAGATGAATAAATACGACGTCTATGGTCTCGGCAATGCTCTTGTGGATGCCGAATACGAAGTCAACGATGAGTTTCTGCAACAGTTGTCCATTCCAAAGGGCGTCATGAGCCTTATCGACGATGACAGAAGGGCGGCATTGAGCAGCGAATTGGACACACGGTTTACGATCAAGCAACGTACCGGTGGAGGATCTGCCGCCAATACCATGGTCGCCATGTGTCAGTTTGGAGGGACTGCTTTCTACTCATGCCGGGTGGGAGATGACGACGTCGGTGATTTCTTTCGATCTGATCTGGAACGTATCGGGGTCCATTCCAATCTTGGCGCCAAGCGGAACGGGGGAGTCACCGGTCAGTGCCTGGTGATGATCACTCCCGATGCCGAGCGAAGCATGAATACCTGTCTGGGAACCAGCGGCGATCTGGAAAGCAACGTTCTGGTTCCTGAGGCCATACGGTCGTCCGACTATCTCTATCTTGAGGGATATCTGGCAAGCTCAGAATCGGCAAGAGAGGTCGCCCTTGAAGCCAAGGAGATCGCACGCAACGCAGGTGTCAAAGTATCTCTGACCCTTTCGGATCCCGCCATGGTATCGGGATTTAGGGATGTGTTTGAGCAGTTTACCGCCGGCGGCATAGATCTGGTTTTCTGTAACAGAGAGGAAGCTCTTATCTGGGCCAACCGTGATTCCCTGGATGCCGCCATGCAGGAGCTCAAAAAGAGCGCACAGGCCTTTGTCATAACCCTCGGCGCCGACGGAGCACTCGTCTACGACGGTCACGACTGCAGTAGAATTGAATCCTACCCAACCACTGCAATCGATAGTAATGGCGCCGGCGATATGTTTGCCGGAGCTTTTCTGTACGGTTTGACGCACGGTTACTCCTACGCCAGTGCAGCGGACCTGGCGAACCGATGCGCTGCCTATCTTGTCTCGCAATTTGGCGCTCGCCTGCCTCTGGACGTGCAACAGCAATTGCTCAACGTCTAATGTCGTTTTAGAAGAGGCCCAATTGTCTGTCGACAAGCTGCTGCATGGATGACGATTTGAAGCTGAGGATCGCGTCCGCAACCGGCACCAGTTGTTTATCGATGTAGAACTGGTAATCGATAGGGGAAGTTCGGTACTGCTTCACCTCCGGGCCGTTTACAGTCATCAGATATTCAATCCAGCCGCCGTTTGCATAGAGGCTGGGCACGCCTTTTTGCGCCCTGATCTGTTCCGCTTTTCGTGCCGCTTGTGCGTGAGGTGGCACATTCTTCTGATAATTATCCAAAGCGCGGCGCAGCCTTTTCCTGATAACAAGGTCCCCATCGCACTCCCCATTCAAAACGGCTTGCACGGTAACTCGTATGAATTCCTCATACGGCTCATCCATAAACACTTTGCGGTACAGTTCCTGCTGAAATCCACGCGCCAATTGAGACCAATCACTGCGTACCGACTCCAGCCCTTTGAAGACAAGTTCGTAATGGCGCGCATCTGCAGTAGCCTCCCTCTCGATCAGTCCCGCATACCTCTTCTTGCTGCCCTGACCCGACCCGCGCACAGTGGGCATCAGAAACTTGCTGTAGTGGGTTTCAAACTCCAACTCAAGACAGCTTTCAATCGAAAAGCGAGCACTCAAATCCTCGCGCCACCACCGATTCAACTCCACCACCAATCGACTTCCTATCTCGTTCACCATCGAGTTCGAATCAATCCCTTTGAGCCAGACAAAGACCGAGTCGGTATCTCCATAGATAACGGTATAGCCCTTCTCTTCAATCAGATCTCTGGTTTTCAGAATGATCTCATGGCCTCTCTTAGTGATGGAGCTGACCAGTTTAGGATTGAAGAATCTGCACCCGGTGCTGCCCAGCACGCCATAGAACGAGTTCATGATGATCTTTATCGCCTGGGAAAGGGATCCATTGTGCTGACGTTTCGCTTCATCTCTGGCGGACCAAAGGTCCTCGATGATAGTAGGCAACAGGAAAAGATGTCTGGAAAAACGAGCACCTTCGAACCCTGGTATCGACTGTTCATCTGAAGAACCCGACCTTTCAGCTTCGATCATCGCCAGCGGATCGACATTGAATGTTCGAATGATACTGGGATACAAACTCTTGAAATCCAGAACGATCACGTGGTCGTAGATGCCAGGCAGAGAATCAAGCACATATCCGCCCGGACTACCTACATTAGCCAAATCGTTAGGAAGCGTTGGAGCAACAAGTCCTTTGCGGTGAAGTCGCGGCATATATAGATAATCAAAGGCGGCCACGGAACCACCGGGTCGCTCCATTTCAAGTCCCGTCAACCTGGCTCTTTCGATAGTGAAATTGATGAGATCCGTCTTATTGAAGATGTCCCACACCAACTTGCAGTCTTCCAGGTTGTACTCAGCCAACGCCTGCTTGTCGGATCGAAACAGCTCCTCTATTTTTGACGCTCGTTGGTCAACGTCTTCAATCAACTTGCCTCTACCGAGGAGTTCCCGGGCAACATACTCAAGAGAAAAACTCTCGAACTTGTAGGTAGCTGCCCGTAGCAGTTCGATACCATCCATAGCAATTCTGCCCGGTATCACCAGAAAGCGCCTGTTGGCGTTGCCACTGGATCTTCGCCAGGCGGGTGGTTCGCGGTTGCGCCCCAATTCAAAGGGGATACGCAACCGGTCAGCTCGTTCCTGCATGAACCACAGATCAAAATTAATCAGATTCCAACCGATTAGTACATCAGGATCCACCATCTCTATCCAACTCAGAAAACCGGCGATGACGGATTTTTCATCCGCCAGGTATTCGATCAGCTCAGATTCGGAGCTTGTCTCTGCAACCATGAATACACGCGATTGCTGTTCACTCATAACCGCGATTGACAAGAGCGTGTTATCGGTGACGGATGTCTCGATATCAAGAGACACTATTTTCAAAGCAGGATGAAACTGGTCGGCTCTCATGACTGGATTCAGCATCGACGCAGAACGAGCGTCCTGTTGTACTGGACCCTCAACAGCTAACGGACCGGTTATAAACCTCTCCATCAGATACCTGTCCGTGGGGCGGATGTCCGCCTCCAGCGGCATGATCCCCTGTTGGATAAGTCGACTCCTCGCATCCAGCAATACTCTCTGACTTTTGCAGTAAAGAGCGACTACAGGTTGCAGCTCAAAACTTTCCAGTTTGACGGCAGCGTGCCGCCAACCGCTCATCGCCTGCATAATCTTCAGGGTTTGATTCAGTTGAGCCGCAGCAACAAAGAACACTGCTTCCTGTCCGGTGAGGGTGACTCTCAACGGGCCTTTTTCGGACGCAATCCAATAGACGAAATCGAGACCTTGAGGAGTTTCGATCCACTGGCGGGTCAGTAGAAATCCCTTCGTCTTCACGATCGTCTTAAAGGCCACATGGACATGGTTCGACACTCGCTGTGCCGGAACCGTCTGCCGCTGACTTAGCGACACGGATGAATTCTCCACCATTCCCGGTTAATAAACTATGCTTAAGTTCTGATCCAGCAACTGGAGCCAGTGTACTGTCCCGCAATTAGGTGGTCATTATTTGGGTCGGCATATTTTGTTCCTGGCAAGGCGCGAGGACGCCGTGGGTTGGGCACCCTCGCCGGGCGCCCCTAGCCGGGCGCCCACAACGACGAGGAACGGGGACGCCCAGTCGAAGTCCAGGGATAAAATAGGCCAGCGAATGAGGCCACTTAATTGTGGGGCAGTACACTAGCATCAAGCAATAATGAGCGGTCGATTACGTTCCGGATGAGAGATGATCGACACGTCCAGATCAAACACCCGCTTTATATTTTCTTGCGACAAGACACTCCAGGGATCACCGTCACTTACTATGCCGCCTCTGTGAAGCAGCACCAGCCGGTCGGCGAACTGGGCTGCCAGGTTCATGTCATGGAGTATCACAAAAACTCCCGCACCTGCTGCCGTTAGCTCTTTGATCATCTTGAGGGTCGCCTGTTGATGGGCAAGATCAAGTGACGACGTAGGTTCGTCGAGCAAGATGAAGGTTCCCTGCTGATGGTCCCAGATCTGGGCGAGTATTCTGGCGATCTGGGTGCGCTGCTTCTCACCACCGGAGAGCGTTGTAAAATCTCTTTGAGCGAGGTGATTGATGTCCAACTTGACCAGGAGCTCCTCGACTATCTCCAAATCCCGGTGCCTGCCGGTTGCGTGTGGAATCCTGCCCAGGGAAACAACTTCGTGAACTCTAAACGGGAAGTTAAGCTCCGATTGTTGCGGTAATACCGCCATGATTCTGGCCAGTTTCCTTAACTGCCACTGCTTGAGGTCGATACCGTCTATCGCCACCTGACCGAGAGACGGAAATATCTCGCCGCTGAGGAGTTTCATCATGGTTGATTTACCGGCGCCATTGGGTCCTACTGCAATGATCAACTCGCCGGGATTGATATCCAAGCTGATTCCATGCAGAAGCTCAGCTGCGCCAATGGCATATCCGGCATCCGCAGCGGTCAGTTTCATTGTTCCAGCCCCAACCTTTTTTTCTGCCTGACAATCAGGTAGATGAAAAAGGGCCCACCAACCAGGGCGGTTACGATACCGATGGGAAGTTCCGCCGGCGCTACCACCAGCCGCGACAGGGTATCTGCTGCCAACAACAGAATCGCTCCCAGTAACGCCGATGCCGGCATAACGACGTGATGGTTTGAGCCGATGGCCAGCCTGACAAGATGGGGTACAACCAAACCCACAAAGGCGATGATCCCACTCAGAGAGACGGCGATACCTACCCCCAGAGCCGTATAGATCACCACCCTTTTTTTGAGTGCCTCTACCGACACGCCCAGATGCCGTGCTTCCGAATCTCCCAGCACGATGGCATTAAGGGATTTGGCTTCAAAGACAAGCATGATCACCACCACCAGGATTAGCGCGGCGATCCCTGCCGTCGACCAAGTGGCTCCAGCAATGCTTCCCAGCGCCCAGAAGGTCACGGATCTCAGCTGTACGTCATCGGAGAGATAATAGAAGATGCCCACTCCGGCAATCGCCATGGCATTGATGGCAATACCGGCCAGTAACATGGTGGATACTGACGACCCGCTAAAGTCGGACCCCAACTTCAGCACCAGCCACGTGGATGCCAGCCCGCCCAGAAACGCGAAGAAAGGCAGCGCCAGGTCCCAATAAGCAAACTGACCAAGCAAACCGGCGCCGATGACGATAAAGGCAGCCGCAGCCAATGCTGCCCCACTGCTCACACCAATCAGCGCCGGATCCGCAAGGGGGTTTCTGAACAATCCCTGTATGGCGGCGCCAGTTGTAGCTAATCCGGCGCCGACCATGACAGCCATGATCATACGGGGAAATCTTATCTGCCAGAGAATCGTTCCCTTTAATTCGCTGCTCGCACCGAAGCCCAATTTTGCCATCAGCAATTGTGAAATCTCTGCCAAGGACAAATCTGCCGGACCGGTTATCAACGACATTCCGATGGCGATCAGCAAGAGGGAAATGAGGATCAGAAAACTAGTGTTGGTACGACTCATCACGGGTTAGGTAAGACCACAGGGAGGGCGTGTTTGATGGATATTTCTTCAGGTGAAATGGATGCGGCGTAGGCAATCACTTCAACGCCTGTGGCAATCGCCTGACGCAGCGTCTCGCCATAGATTTTGTCTATGTGATCGGCCGGTCGAACTTCTCGTATGCCGGTATGTTGTACACAATAACAGAGAACCGCTCTATGTCCCTGTTTGTGAATATTGATCAACTCGCGCAAGTGCTTCGATCCTCTCAGACTGACCGCGTCCGGAAAATAACCAACTCCATCCCCGGCGCTGGTATCCAGCAGCGTGACACTTTTTACCTCAACGTAACAGAGGGCAATGTCAGCGTCACGGTTTGCTGCGGCAGCCGCGGTACGGCGTTCCGGCGTGCGGCCTTCCGAGATACGGCCTTCCGGGGTCCGGCCATCCGGATGCTGAACGCTGATGGAACTGTCCTGGGTTCTGTTCGTGCACCTTTTACTCAGCAACAGATCAATTCTACTCCTCTCCTCACCATAGCCGACCTCTGTCTGTATCTCATCAAATCCGGCAAGCTCCCGAACCGTGCCATTTTCCAGCGCTTCCTTGACCAACCGATTGGCCAGCCCCGTATTGACGCCAATCAAATCGCCCCGCGTGTTTTCAACAAGCTCCCAAGTGTGGGGGTACTTGCGTTTCTTGTTGGAAGATAAAGAAAACCAGATGTTACTGCCACTATCCGCGCAATTCTTCATCGATCCGGTATTGGCACAGTGAATGGTGAGGACTCGACCGCCGGTTGTTCGAACGTCCGCCAGGAATCGCTTGTAACGTTTCAATAGAACACCCTTTGCAAGGGGCTCGGAGAATATCTGTGTATAAATCACGGCACTTTCTTCCAACAGTTTTCAGCGGTGCATACAGTGGCGTCTCTCAGCAAGCTGTCAACCCGCCATCAGCCGAGTGCCTTTTCGATCCGCTCGAGAGCTTCCGCCAATCTGGTCATATCCTCGGCGTAGGTGAACCTGACATGCTCGTCTGCCAGGTGGAATCCAAAATCCGTTCCCGGTGTAATCGCCACAAGATACTGCTCCAACAGATCGTCACAGAAACGTTCGCTCAATCCGGATCCTGGTGGCAATCCGGCATAGACATAGAAGGCACCTTCAGGTGTGACCGGAATGGAGAACCCCAGTTTCTTGAGCCCAGGAACCAGGAAATCCCGGCGCTCTGCAAAGGCGGCCCTCTGTTTTTCCATGATCTCCAGAGACGCTGCGCTGAATGCACTGAGTGCAGCGTATTGAGCAATCGATGACGGACAGATAAAGAGATTCTGAGCCAGCTTATCCAGCTCCTCGATTGCGCTCGTGGGCGCCACCAACCATCCGAGGCGCCATCCGGTCATGCCAAAGTACTTGGAGAAGCTGTTGATGACAAAGGCCTCCTGCCCTACCTCCAACACCGACACATTCCTCCTTTTGCCGGTCTGCTGATAGATCAGTCCGTGGTAGATCTCATCCACCACCAGATAGCCGTGCTTGTTTTGCACTAACTCATAGAGCTGTCTCAAGGTCGGTTGATCCAATACTGCTCCGGTCGGATTGGCCGGTGAAGCCAGCAATACACCGCGAGTATTTGCCTGCCAGTAGCGACTGACCAACTCAGCCGTCAATTGGTAATTCGTGCTTGGCGTCACTGGGACCAATTGCCCTTCCCCATGAAAAGCCTTTAGAAAGTGGCGGTTGCAGGGATAGCCGGGATCTGTCATCAGCAATCCTTCACCATGGTTCATCAGCAGGGCCGATGTCAGTAGTAACGCGCCTGACGCACCGGCCGTTATGAAAATGCGTTGGGGACTTATATCGAGGTCATATTCTGATCGATAGTAGCTGGACACAGCTTCTCTCAATTCAGGGATCCCCGGGGCGGGGGTATATCTGGTTCTGCCTTCGAGCAAGGCTTGCTGTCCGGCCTGGACAATCGGTTTTGGCGTTGGAAAATCGGGCTCGCCCACTTCCATGTGGATTACGTTGCCGCCCTGTTTCTCCAACTCATTGGCTCTGGCAAGCAACTTCATCACGCGAAACGGCTGAATCTCGCCGAGCCGTCGAGCGTAAATCGGTGTGTCTTTCGCCATATTTCCCTCGTCTGCCCTGCAAATATACCATGCAAATACCCCCAGCCAGCATACCTGCAGTCTGTCTCCAGCTAGTTCCTGTCCGGATGGGGCCCACCGGAAACTAAAGTTTCCGTTCCCCTGGGATAGGTCGTGGGTGTTCTTGTCCTACTATAGTAGTCTCAAGTGGGCATCAGTCGGTTCGATTATGTGACCTCGACCGCGAAAACAGCTGTTTCCGGACAAGAACCAGCTAAGGAACTCAAAAGTTCCATCTACGAGAGGGTGCAAACAGGGGCCGTCATACTGGAATCTCTGAATAGACGACTGACAGGCCCAATATGGCAAAAAATATATTGGAGAAACCGCAATGATCTGGTAAGTTTCGCTGCTTGATTACCGTACCCCATTCGAGGACCCATTTGGCGACCTATTCGAGGACCCATTTGGGACACATCGGGGACCCACTTAGTCAAGCAATGTATGGATAACGCCGATGGCAGCCAAAGGGAAACAGAACCAGAAGTTGGACGGACCCCAGTCTTTTAAGCCCTATAAGGCGAGAAGAGGCGAACGCTATATGAATGAGAAGCAGAAATCTCATTTCCATGAGATATTGACGGAGTGGAAATCTCAGTTGATGACAGAAGTAGATCGAACTGTGAACTACATGCAGGATGAGGCTGCCAATTTTCCCGATCCTGCCGATCGCGCCAGCCAGGAAGAGGAGTTCAGTCTTGAACTTCGAACCCGGGACCGGGAAAGACGACTCATCAGAAAGATCGATAGCACCCTCGAATTGATCGACCAGAGTCAATACGGCTACTGTGAGTCCTGCGACGTCGAGATCGGCATCCGACGACTTGAAGCCCGTCCCACCGCAACCCAATGCATTGACTGCAAGACCCTGGACGAAATCAAAGAAAAGCAGATCCTGGGTTGAGTTTTGTCAGCCAGTACTTGTACAGGTATGGCTAAATTGGCACATGTAGCCACTCATAGATGAGATATAAGCTATAAAATCAATAGCTTGAGACAGGCACCCGGGGCGCGGACCTCTAATCTGGAAGTACACCAGCCATGACTGATCCGACTGCCGCTGTTTACGTCGGCAGGTTTGCCCCATCTCCCACCGGACCCCTTCACTTTGGATCACTGGTTTCTGCACTGGCCAGCTACCTGGATGCGCGCTCCCACGGTGGCGTATGGCTGGTGCGAATGGAAGATCTGGATCCACCCAGAAACTCGCGAAAGGCAGCCGATCAGATACTGCAGGCACTGAGCGACTTCGGACTGACCTGGGACGGTGAGGTACTCTATCAAAGTAGGCGTCTGGATAGCTATGCATCCAGTCTGCACACTCTGGCCGAAGAGAACCTGCTCTATGCCTGTAGCTGTAGCAGAAAAAAGAGCGGCAAGATCTACCCTGGATTCTGCCGGGATAAGCCTCAGGCCAAGCCCCTCGACGCAGACGGCGCAGAGAAAGGTACGCCCCACGCCATGCGAGTTCGGGTCCCAGACCGGGAGATCACGTTCACGGATCTCATCCAGGGAGATCAACGGCAACACCTGTCAAAACAGGTCGGTGATTTCATCCTGAAGCGCAAGGACGGCTTATTCGCCTACCAGCTCGCGGTGGTGGTCGATGATGCATACCAGCAGATAACCCATGTGGTTCGAGGCTCCGATCTGCTTGACTCGACACCCAGACAGATCTATCTGCATGAATTGCTGCACTCGACACCGATCCGTTATGCCCATCACCCCGTAATTGCCAACGCCCAGGGCAACAAACTGAGCAAACAGACATTTGCCACAGCCCTTGATAGCAGGGCACCACAGAGAACCTTAACAGCTGCGCTGGAAGCACTTAATCTGAATCCTCCAGAACCATTCCTGCGTAGCACGAGTGTTGATTCTATCCTGCAGTGGGCAATCGCCAACTGGCGCCTCGGCGCCGTGCCTAGCAGAAAGACCATTCCTGCAAAGAGCATCCGCTACCTTCCCTCAGAATGAGAGGCGTACGGCTAGGGATCAGGTCGCTCGACTCCCGCTAAAATAGCTGCTTTACACCATCCATGCAGCTTAAGTAACATCCGCAATAAGTTCTTACCGCCGTTGACGACAATATGCTTGAAAGACTGGTTTCTTTCACTGTATTTGGGTTGTTTATCTTTGCACCTGTGGTTGCCAACTGGTGGCAATTCCCACTTTCAGATTGGTATCTGCAGTATTTCATCTGGCTGGTTTTGATCGCTCTCTGCTATTGGATTCAACTCTCAGAGAGGGACAAGTCCGGTCATGGATAAGCGATGAATTTTGGTCTCTGGCAGCTGTTCTCGATAGGATTCGTCTATCTGTCGGCCCTGTTCGGGCTGGCTTATGCCACTGACAAGGGTTGGATACCCCAAAAGGTCGTTCAACATCCAGCAGTCTACGTGTTGTCATTGGGTGTTTTTGCAGGCTCCATCGCCTTCTACGCGTCGGTACACCTGGCCTACCATTATGGGGGTGGATATCTGCTCTATTTTGCAGGTGCCAGCGCGGTGTTTCTCGTTTCGCCCCTTCTGCTGGCGCCTTTAAAGCGCATTGCGAAAACTCACAACCTCGGTTCTCTGGCGGATGTATTTGCCTTCCGGTATCCGACTCCGTGGACCGGAGGAGTGGTGGCGACACTCATGCTGATCGGTGTGCTACCCCTGATTGCCCTGCAGATACAGGCTGTTTCGGTCACCATACACATACTTAATCAGGAGTTCAGTCAGGACATACTGGCGATCACTTTCTGCTTTCTCATTACACTTTTTGCGATGCTCTTCGGCGCCCGCCACCTGTCCATCAGAGAAAAACACGAAGGACTGGTTATGGCTATTGCCCTTGAGTCCGTCACCAAGTTACTGGCTATTGCCACCATCGCATTGTTTTCGCTGTACAGCGTCTTTGGTGGCATGGATGACGTTTCGACCTGGCTGGTCGAGAACCTGGATCTCTTGCGATCACAGGAAGTTGCCCTGACGCATGGGCAAGCGCGCTCCTTGCTGCTGATCTTCTTTGCAGCGGCGATTGGATTGCCGCACATCTATCACATGGGATTCACTGAAAACAGCGATGCCAGTGCGCTGGCCACCGCACGCTGGGGATTTCCGCTCTATCTACTCTATTTTAGTCTGTGCATTCCCCCGATTCTCTGGGCGGGACTCAAGCTCAACGTGCCGACCGAACCCGAGTATTTCATCCTTGGCATTGGAATGAGTAGTCAGAATGACTTCATAACCATGCTTGGGTTCGTCGGCGGATTGTCTGCAGCCAGCAGCATTCTGATCGTCATCACGCCCGCCCTGGCCTCCATGACCCTCAACCACGTGATACTACCCATCTATCGTCCTGGCACTTCTGTGCGCATCTACCTGAGACTGTTGAATATGCGCAGAGCGCTGATCGCTGCCATCATTCTGGCGGGCTATGGCCTGTACCGCACGCTGGATGTCAACCAGAACCTGATCAGTCTTGGCATCGTCTCATTTGTTGCGGTGTTGCAGTTCTTGCCCGGTCTGGCAGGCACATTCCTGTGGCGAGGCGCCAATCGAAATGGATTCATAGCTGGATTGATCGCCGGGTTCCTGGTCTGGTTTGTTTCTCTGATGCTGCCTTTACTGAATGATATATTCTCCAATATGCAGATCACTGCAGTGCCGCTGCTCTACGATCTCAATGAAACAGTCTGGCACAAGGCGGTGCAGCTTTCCCTCGGCGCCAATCTGATGACATTCGTGGTGGTCTCATATCTCACCAGTACCACCCCGGAGGAACAAAAGGCAGCAGATGCCTGTCTGGCAGCCCCAAACAGGCCCTCACACAGAAGAGAACTGGAAGCCAGTTCGGTGCACGAAATCAAACAGAGCCTGGCGATGGCCCTGGGTAGATCAGTGTCCGACCGGGAGGTGGATTTAGCGCTGGCTGAACTGCGGATTGCTGTCGACGAACAGAGACCCTACGCATTGTATCTGCTCAGGGACAAGATGGAGAGGAACCTTTCCAGCATGTTGGGGCAAACCATTGCACACCGTATCATCGGTAGTTTCCTGCCTTACAAGGACGATTCCAGCTCTACCTTTACGGAAAATGTGTATGAGTTCGAATCCAGAATAGAGGAATATCAGACTCAGCTTACCGGACTGGCCGCAGAGGTCGACAGTCTGAGACGTCATCACCGTCAGACCCTTCAGGAATTACCAACCGCAGTCTGTTCCATTGGCGTGGACGGCGAAGTACTCACCTGGAATCACGCCATGACGCAATTGACCAAGCTCGAAAGTGACGCCATCGTCGGATCGCCATCCAAGGCAATCGACGAGCCCTGGTTGTCTCTGCTCACCGAGTTTTCCGAACAGGATGTTACTCATGTCCTCAAGAAGAGGGTGGAAACCGGTGACTCGACCCGCTGGCTTAACCTGCATAAAGCGGCGATCGAGGAATCAATTTCGCGACAGGATAACCTCGTTATCGTCATAGAAGACATAACCGAGAATCAGGTACTTGAGGACAAGCTACTGCACAGTGAGAGACTCGCCTCAATCGGACAGCTGGCAGCGAGCGTGGCTCACGAGATAGGTAATCCCATTACCGGAATCGCCTGCCTCGCACAGAACTTGAAGCTGGAAACAGATAATGCAGAAATGAAGGAGATGTCGGATCAGATACTGGATCAGACTGAGAGGATATCCGCCATTCTCCAGTCGTTAGTGAACTTTGCTCACAGTGGTCAGCATGCAATTCATCCGATGCTGCCAGTGCAAATCAACCAGGTCGTCACCGAGGCCATTCAATTGTTGGCGTTGAGTCCGAAGTACAAGGGAATAACCTTTATCAATCAGTGCGACGCCAACCTTTTTACCAATGGTGACTCTCAAAAACTATGTCAGGTTTTCGTCAACCTCCTTAACAACGCCCGAGATGCATCCAAACCTGACGACAACATTCTCATCACCTCGCAAGTTGACTCCAACAAGGCAATCATTGAGATTGTCGATGAGGGTCACGGCATTCCGTCCAGCTACATTGGCAAAGTGTTCGAGCCCTTTTTCACGACCAAAGGACCGGGCCAGGGAACAGGTCTTGGTCTAGCGATTGTGTACTCGATTATTGAGGAGCATGACGGCGAAATCCAGGTAGAAAGTCCAGTTAGTGACAACAACGACCAATCCAATTCCGGGACAAAGGTGACGATTGTGCTTCCCAGATATCATCACAGAACGGATTTGTATGCGGATCTAAACGCCCGTGAAAGTGGGCCTTTCATTTCCATAAAGACCTAGACGGATGGCCATCCTGCAATGAATCGTATTCTTATCGTTGAAGATGAAAAGGTCATACGTTCAGCACTGCGACGTTTTCTTGAAAAGCAGGATTTCGAGGTGCGCGAGGCAGGTTCCGTTGAGGAGGCACTGGAGAAGTTTGATCTACAGGACTTTGCCGTAATAGTCAGCGATCTTCGTCTGCCGGGACCGGCCGGGACAGACATTATTGAACTCGCTGAAGAAGTACCGGTTCTCATCATGACCAGCTACGCCAGTTTGAAGTCGGCAGTGAACACCATGAAACTGGGTGCAGCAGATTATATTCCCAAGCCATTCAACTATGAGGAAATGCTGCAGACTATTCATCGGGTAATCAACGAACACTCTCTCGAACTGAGTGACTCGGACATCGAACAACCTATCGATGGCATGCTGGGTAGTTGCCCGGCGATGCTCGAGCTTTTCACTCGCATAAATAAAGTCGCACCCACCCACACCACCGTATTGGTTGAAGGTGAGTCCGGCACGGGCAAAGAGTTGGTGGCCCGCGCACTACATGCCAAGAGTGATCGAAGTGAACATGGCATGATCTCGCTCAATTGTGCTGCCATTCCCGATACCTTGATCGAATCAGAACTTTTTGGTCATGAAAAAGGCGCTTTTACCGGGGCAACAGCCAGTCGCAAGGGGCTCGTGGAGGCGGCCGATCGGAGCACGTTGTTTCTGGATGAAATCGGCGAGTTACCCCTCGAAGCACAGGCCAGATTACTTCGGGTTCTGCAACTGGGGGAGGTCCGTAAAATAGGCTCGGTTGAGACAAAGCAGGTTGATGTTCGACTCATCGCCGCAACCCACCGGAATCTAAAGCAGCTAACGACGTCTGGGGATTTCCGCGAAGATCTATACTATCGTCTCAATGTGGTAAAGCTGGTCCTGCCACCCTTGCGAGACAGGCAGGACGATTTGATTCTGCTGGCTCAGAATATCCTCAGACTTACCTGTACAAAACTGCACAAGCCCTCTCTTGTTTTCACACCTGCAGCTGTTGAGGCCATATCCAGGTATCGTTGGCCCGGCAATGTGAGAGAGCTGGAAAATGCAGTGGAACGCGCGGTGATTCTCTGTGAGGGTAAAACCGTCAGTTCTAAGCTCCTAGCTATCGAAGTGGAGCCCGAAACAGACTCCTCACAAGAAGGTCGAGATCCCCACAACCAGGAAAATGATCTTTCGTTGGAAGACTATTTCCAGCGATTTGTACTGGAGAACGAGGACAATATGACCGAGACGGAATTGGCGGAGAAGCTGGGCATCAGCCGGAAAAGCCTTTGGGAGAGACGCCAGAAGCACAATATTCCCCGTGTAAAGTCCAAGGGCAAGCACGCCTAGACTGTTACCAATTCACCCACTACTGGGGAGTCAGGTAACAAATTGTTACATTCTCTCCTCCGACAATCCCACTGATTTGCATAACCTCCTGTTTCCCAGGGATATCCAATATTGGCACAGATCATGCGTATAGTTCCCCGACTCAACTAAAGACAAAAACAAGAATCCTAGTTGAGATCAAAAAAACAATAATCGAATAGTAAGTACAAGAAAGGCAATAAGAAAACTTAATAATAATAATTTGATAGCAACCCCTTTGCTGCTTTCGATAACAAGAACAAAAATAAGAAGAAATAGCAAAAACTGCTAATATGGGAAAAGCTCAGCTTTTCCCATTTATTTTTGTACCCCCTGCTTTTGTTCCTCTCCTCGCCAGATCCGATAATTCACATTTTATTACTACCTGTTTTGGGTGATACTACCGCTTTGAGAGACCGCTGAATCCCCCCATGCAAGGTCTGCGATGCAACAAATCTTTCGCCAAGACCATCACTCTATCAGACCGTCAGATGTTGGCATCAATGCACTCAAAGTTGTTAACAGATTAACCTCCTCGGGTTACCGCGCATTTCTGGTTGGGGGTAGTGTGCGCGACCTCCTGCTCGGTGCCCATCCCAAGGATTTTGACGTGGCAACCGACGCTCATCCCGACGAGGTAAAACAGCTGTTCCGCAATTCGAGGCTCATCGGTAGGCGCTTTCGCATCGTACATGTCAGATTCGGCAGGGAGATCATCGAAGTAGCGACATTTCGAGCCCACCACGACAGGGACTCCCACCAGACCAACCATTCCAAGAGCGGATTGATCCTGGACGATAACGTTTACGGTTCTTTGGACGAAGATATGCAAAGGCGTGACTTCACCATCAACGCCCTCTACTACCAGGCCGATGAAGGCGCTGTCTATGACCAGGTCGGCGGAATGGCTGATCTGCAGAGCAAGACCATCCGGCTGATCGGAGACCCTGAAACCAGATATCGTGAAGATCCGGTGCGTATGCTGCGTGCCATTCGCTTTGCCGCCAAGCTCAACTTCAGCATCACGCCGGAAACCATTGACCCGGTCAAGAGACTTGGCGTTCTGCTTCACGACATATCGCCGGCACGCTTGTTTGAAGAAGTCTTGAAACTCTTGATGATGGGAAACGCAGAGAAGACATTTGTCCTGCTCCGAGAACACGGTCTGATTGAATGGTTGTTCCCCGATACACAGCGATGTCTGGACTCCAGGTCTGAAGCGCTGATCATGGCGGCGTTGCAGAGCACGGACCAACGAATCAGAGAGGATCGACCGGTAACCCCGGCCTTCCTCTATGCTGCGCTGCTCTGGTCACCCGTGTCACGGCAGAGCAGGTCACTGCAGGACCGGGGATTGCCCCCCGTGGCGTCGCTGCACGAGGCGTCTGGCAAAGTGATTAACAAGCAGGTGCTGTTTACATCCATACCGCGTCGAATCTCGGTGCCCATGAAGGAGATTTGGGAATTACAGCTCAGACTGCCGAGAAGGGGCGGTCAACAGGCACTGAATCTTTTGTCTCACAAGCGATTCCGAGCTGCCTATGATTTCCTGTTGCTGCGGGAGATAGCCGGTGAAGATTTGAACTACCTGGGTAACTGGTGGACGGAATTCCAAGAGCAGGATGACAAAGGGCGGAAGAATATGGTGGCAAGACTGCAGCCGGCCAAGCGAAGGAGAAAGAGGCGCAAAAGATCTGCTCAATCCAAACCTAGTGCACCGCCATAATCAAATCCGGATGCATTCGCATTCGCTTGAAACAATGTTGGGCCGACTTAAGTCCCATGGTTGGTTTTAGGCAGTATCACCACATCGTTTTTGGAAAAAGCCGTTGAATGTTTCTCGCAAAAGACCGTTGATGGCAAAACACCATTAATCACTTGCCGTTTCCGGCGATGCCTTGCATAGTGACGATTTTCGTGATCTGGAGTGGATGTTGGACGCCAACTTGGATGTGACAAAGGTACCACGCTTCATCGTGGTGGAGGGTCCCATCGGCGTAGGCAAAACCACCCTTACCAAAAGGCTGGCGACAACCTTTAACTACGAAGCACTGTTGGAAAGACCCGAAGACAACCCCTTTCTGGAACGTTTCTACCGAGATCGCCGCAACGCTGCTCTGCCGACGCAGCTTTTCTTTCTGTTTGAAAGAGCTCGTTATATTCAGGAACTGCGACAGGGCGAACTGTTCGAACCCGTCAGGGTGGCTGATTTTCTAATCGAAAAGGATCGGTTATTCGCGCAGGTAAATCTGGACGCGGATGAAATGAAGCTTTACGAGAATATCTACGCACACGTGGTGGTGGACTGCCCGGTGCCGGACCTGGTCATCTACCTGCAGGCGCCGGTTGAGGTACTCATGGATAGAATCGCGCGACGGGGTGTGGAGTTGGAGAGGAACATAGAGAAAGAGTATTTACGAGATCTGATCGACGCCTACACTGAGTTCTTTCACTACTATGATGTTGCGCCCCTCCTGATCGTAAATGCCACCGATATAGATCTGGCAAATAGTGAACAGGATTACCAGCAACTGATAAAATACCTGCTGGAAGCCAGAGCGGGAAGACACTACTTTAACCCCAAACCCTCCATTCTTTAGCGGACAGTCAGAGGAGCACAATCCACAGTAACCATCACGACAGGGATATCGGCATCTAGACAGCACACCACTGCGAGGAAGCAAACAGTGACGACGAAGAAAGCGACCAGGAAGAAGACAGTCAAGAAACGACCGGCAGCTAAAAGAAAGTCAGCGGCTGCAAAAAGTGAGCCTCCAGCGCAAACGCCTCGGGCCCAAGTCACACTCACCACGCTATCCAACATGAAGAAGAGGGGGAAGAAATTTGCCTGTCTGACAGCCTATGATGCCTGCATTTCCGAATTGGAGTGCCTTGCCGGGATCGACCTCATTCTTGTGGGGGACTCGCTGGGAATGGTGCTACAAGGCCACGACAGCACGCTGCCGGTTACCATGAATGACATGATTTACCACACGACCTGTGTAAGGCGTGGCAACAGAGGGGCCATGTTGATGGCGGATCTGCCCTTCATGAGTTACGCGTCGGAAGCTCAGTCACTGGAAAATGCTGCAGCACTCATGCAGGTTGGCGCACAGATCGTAAAACTTGAAGGCGGCGCCTGGTTGGCTGAATCAACCCGGTTACTCGCCGAAAGAGGAATTCCGGTTTGTGCCCATATGGGACTCACTCCCCAATCCATCAATCGACTGGGTGGCTTTCGGGTGCAAGGCCGAAATCCCGCTAAGGCTGAAAAGATGATATCGGAGGCCAAGATACTCGAGGAGGCCGGAGCGAGTATTCTGCTACTGGAGTGTGTGCCTGTTTCTCTGGCCAAGGCGATCACCGAGGCCTTACGCATCCCGGTGATCGGCATCGGAGCGGGTCCCGACACTGACGCGCAGATTATGGTAGTCCACGATATGCTTGGCATAACGCCGCCGTCGATCAGGCTGCCGCGCTTCGTCAAGAACTTTCTGCCGGAAAGCACAAACGGAATCCAGGGCGCCATCAGTGCCTATGTGGAAGCTGTGAAAAGCGGCGCATTCCCTGCCCCCGAGCACTGTTACTAGCTGCACCTGCCGGCATGAAGACGATTCACACCATTAGGCGGAGCACAGAGATCCTCGCTGATGTCAGAGAGCGGGGAGCCAAGATAGCCCTCGTCCCTACCATGGGCAACCTTCATGAGGGCCACCTCAGTTTGGTTCGACACGCGCGCACGATTGCTGACTATGTGGTGGCAAGTATCTTCGTCAATCCGCTGCAGTTTGGCCCGAACGAAGATCTGGACAGCTATCCGCGTACACTTGCAGCGGACACTGAAGCGCTGCTGGCTGAGAACACAGACCTGTTGTTCGCGCCCTCTGCCAAGGAGATGTATCCCGCCGGCACAGGTAGCCAAACGGAGGTCAAGGTTCCCGGCATATCCGCTATCCTATGTGGTGAATCGCGTCCCACCCACTTTGCAGGAGTCACCACAGTAGTCTGCAAACTGCTCAATATCATCCGCCCGGATGTGTCGGTTTTTGGCTTGAAGGATTTCCAGCAACTGACGATTATCCGCATGATGGTTGACGATCTGCTCCTGCCGGGTGAAATTGTTGGTTGTCCGATCGTACGAGAGCCCACTGGACTGGCGATGAGCTCAAGGAACAACTACCTCGACAAGAAAGAAAGCAATATTGCACCCAAACTGAATCAATCGATCAGGGACGCAAGATCGGCACTGGAGAGCGGCGATCGAAATTTCGCGGAGATCGAAAAGGAAGGCACCTCTGCGTTAGAAAAGGCCGGTTTTGTACCCGACTATTTTTCTATCAGGAACGCCCGTACGCTTGAGACGGCGATCGTGAATGACAACGAGCTGATCATCCTCGCCGCTGCATACCTCGGAAAGACCAGGCTGATCGATAACCTTCAAGTTGATCCATCGACTAACCCCTAGTTGTTGCCAGGCAATGGATATTTCACAGACAGCAGCTTGGCAGAAACTACTGCATCACCGTCAGCATCTGACTGAACGCCGTATCACTGACCTCTTTAGAGAGGATGCGAATCGGTTTGAAAGATATTCAGTCACGGGCGCTGACCTGTTTCTGGATTACTCAAAGAATCTCGTCACGGCCGATAGCCTGGATCTGTTGGTCGATCTTGCCGGGGCGAGTGACCTGCCCGGTGCAATCGAGGCAATGTTCAACGGCGAGAAGATCAACGCTACCGAAGACAGAGCCGCAATGCACTTCGCTCTCAGGAATCCAGCTAAAGAGGATCTGCAGATTGACGGGCACGATATCGGCGCAGAAGTCGGCGACTGCCTTGCCCGGATGGAGCGCTGCAGCAGCAGAATTCGCGCTGGTGAGTGGCGAGGGTCCGGCGGCAAACCGATCAACACCGTCGTGCACATCGGCATCGGCGGTTCCTACCTCGGACCAAAGACAGTTTCTCAGGCATTGAAGTCCTACCTGTCAGCGGATGTTATCTGTTACTACCTAGCCAACGTCGATGGTTCCCATGTCAGCGATCTCTTGAGCAGGCTGGACCCGCAGGAGACACTTTTCATCGTCGTTTCCAAATCATTTAGCACGCTTGAGACCAGGCTAAATGCAGGCACAGCCCGGGATTGGCTGCTGCAAAGCGGCATCCGGGAAGCTGCCATCAGCAATCACTTCCTGGCAGTAACTGCCAACCGCGAAGCCGCCCTGCAGTTCGGCATCGAAGCGGATCATCTATTCCCCATGTGGGACTGGGTGGGCGGGCGTTACTCGCTCTGGTCCGCAGTTGGTTTGCCTCTGTGCATCACCCTCGGATTCGATGTATTTCGTGAACTGCTGGCGGGCGCTCATGCCATGGACACCCATTTCAGGGAGGCTGACCTGAACGCTAATCTACCAGTATTACTGGCTCTATTGGGGATCTGGTACATCAACTTTTTCGGCGCCGAGACTCATGCCATCATCCCGTACGATCATCAACTGAGAGATCTGCCAGCCCACCTGCAGCAACTGGAAATGGAGAGTAACGGTAAATCGGTGACGCGAGACGGTGCCGAAGTCGCAGTCAAGACAGCCCCCATAATCTGGGGCGGCGAGGGCACAAATGGTCAACATGCGTTTCATCAATTGCTCCATCAGGGCAACCGATTCGTAACGGCGGATTTTATTATCTCAACACAAGCTCAGCACAAGCTGCAATCGCACCAGGACTGGCTGTTTTCGAATTGTCTCAGCCAGAGTCAGGCCATGATGATGGGAAAAGGGAAAGATGAGATCATAGAGGAGCTGACCAGTGGGGGAATGAATATCAGTGATGCCAAACGCCTAGCACCCCATAAAGTGATCGTTGGCAACCACCCCAGCAATACCATTGTTATGGAGCGTGCCACGCCTCGAAACATAGGTGCCTTGATCGCTCTTTACGAACACAAGGTATTCTGTCAGGGCATCATCTGGGGAATCAATTCCTTTGACCAGTGGGGTGTGGAATTGGGCAAGCAACTGAGTAACAACATCTTCGCTCAGGTTAACGGCGAGGAGAACCGGATGGGATTTCAAGATTCTTCTACCACCGGTCTGATCGCGATGTATCGGAAACAGAGCAGTTCAACCAAAGAGTAATTCGTCTAGGAGTCGACCATGGCTGACAAAATCTATCCTGTCCCTGAGACGGTTAGAAACAGAGCTCATCTCACCAACGAACAATATGCCGAGTGGTATGCTGCCTCGATCAATGAACCGGACGAATTCTGGGCGGCGCGAGCGAATGAGTTTCTAAGCTGGAACAAACCTTGGACCAAGGTCAGCGAATCGGATTTCACTAAGGGTGAAGTAGGCTGGTTCCTGGGCGCGGAGCTAAACGCCAGTAGCAACTGCATCGACCGGCATCTCGAATCCAAAGGGGATCAGGTGGCTATCATCTGGGAGGGTGATGATCCTTCCATCGAGAAGAAGATTACCTACCGCGAGATGCACGATCGAGTCTGCCGTCTTGCCAACGTGCTGAAGAGCCGGGGCGTTACGAAGGGTGATCGGGTCTGCATCTATATGCCGATGGTCCCTGAAGCAGCATTCGCGATGCTGGCATGTGCACGAATCGGTGCCATTCACTCGGTGGTGTTCGGTGGGTTTTCTCCGCAGGCGTTGCAGGATCGAATTCTGGATTCCGACTGCCGGACGATAATCACTGCTGACGAGGGATTAAGGGGCGGCAGGCCCGTTCCGCTCAAGCAGAATACCGATACTGCACTGTCCGGATGTCCGGACGCACACACGGTGATCGTGATTCAGAGAACCGGCAACGAAGTTCCCTGGACCGACGGCAGGGATATCTGGTATCACCAGGCCATCGAGTCCGCCAGTGCAGATTGCCCGGCGGAATCGATGTCCAGCGAAGATCCTCTTTTCATCCTCTACACGTCCGGCTCAACCGGCAAACCGAAGGGCGTTTTGCATACGACCGGCGGCTATATGCTGCAAGCCGCTATGACTCACAAGTATGTGTTCGATTACCATGACGGCGATATCTTCTGGTGTACAGCAGATGTAGGCTGGGTAACCGGACACTCCTACATCGTCTACGGGCCTCTCGCCAACGGTGCGATTACTCTGATGTTTGAGGGTATTCCTACTTATCCATCGGCAGCCCGTTTTTGGCAGGTGGTGGATAAGCACAAGGTCAATATCTTCTACACTGCCCCCACCGCCTTACGGGCGTTGATGGGACAAGGAGACACATTTGTAAATGAAACTTCGCGTCAATCGCTTCGACTTCTCGGAACTGTTGGGGAACCAATCAATCCGGAAGCATGGAACTGGTATTACCACGTCGTGGGCGAGCAACGCTGCCCCATCGTGGATACCTGGTGGCAGACTGAAACTGGCGGCATCATGATAACTCCCCTGCCGGGGGCCATCGATCTCAAACCCGGGTCAGCTACGTTACCGTTTTTCGGAATCAAACCGGCCTTGCTGGATTCCGACGGCAATGTGCTGGATGGTGCCTCCTCCGGCAATCTGGTGATTACAGACTCGTGGCCTGGTCAGATTCGAACAGTTTTCGGAGACCATGACAGGTGCATCAAAACCTACTACTCGACATACGAGGGTTGTTATCTTACCGGAGACGGAGCCCGCAGGGATGAGCAGGGGTACTACTGGATAACGGGTCGCGTTGATGATGTCATCAATATCTCCGGCCATAGAATGGGAACCGCTGAAGTGGAGAGCGCACTGGTTCTACACGAGGCCGTAGCGGAAGCAGCCGTGGTCGGCTATCCGCACGATATCAAAGGTCAGGGAATCTATGCGTACGTTACGTTAATGCATGACATCGAGGAGTCGGAAGAGTTGCGCCTGGAACTAATCGATATTGTCAGGACGGAGATAGGTGCCATCGCAAAACCGGATATCATCCAGTGGGCGCCGGGGTTACCGAAAACCCGATCCGGAAAAATCATGCGACGCATTCTGCGGAATATTGCGGCGGACAACATGGATGACATGGGAGATACCAGCACCCTGGCAGATCCGTCTGTAGTTGAGGATTTGATTAACAGAAGTCCGCACCGGGACAACTGAGGACAGAAGGGCAGCCCTGCAGGTTAACCCTTCTGTATCGACCCACTGTCCGCCAACTTGGTCAGGGGTCTCGTTCTAGAAGCCTAACTTCCAGATTCAGTCGCTGTTTCAGCTTCAGTCTCCGGCAGTCCTTTCATGGTCAGCTTGATGCGCCCTCGTTCCACATCGAGGACGAGCACGTCTACCTGTTGACCTTCGGATAGATAGTCTGTCACTTTCTCCACTCGCTTCTGGGCAATCTGAGAAATGTGAACCAGTCCGTCCTTGCCAGGCAGGATATTCACGAAGGCGCCAAAATCCGTAATCTTGACCACCTTGCCGTGGTAGATCTGACCCACTTCGGCATCGGCGGTAATCGTCTCAATGGCTTGTACAGCAGCATCGCGTGACGCTTTTCCTTCACCGAAAATGTGCACCGTACCGTCATCGTCAATGTCGATGGATGCCCCGCTCTCTTCCGTTATTGCTCGAATGGTCGCGCCACCTTTTCCGATAATGTCTCTGATCTTATCCGAGTCCACCTTTAACGTGGTCATGGCAGGCGCGTTTTCCGATACCTCCGCTCGCGGCTCACTGATCACTTTGTTCATTTCACCTAGAATGTGTAATCTGGCTTCTCTGGCCTGCGCCAGGGCCACTTCCATAATCTCTTCGGTGATTCCCTGAATCTTGATATCCATCTGCAGCGCATTTATCCCTACGTCTGTTCCGGCGACCTTGAAGTCCATATCACCAAGGTGATCCTCATCTCCCAGTATGTCGGTCAGTACACAAAAGCCGTCATCATCTTTGACCAATCCCATAGCGACACCAGCCACTGCCGATGTAACAGGCACGCCGGCATCCATCAACGCTAGACTGGCACCACAGACGCTGGCCATGGAACTCGAACCATTGGATTCAGTAATCTCAGATACGATGCGAAGCGTAAAGGGAAATGTTTCGTTGTCCGGTAATACTGAGGCAATTCCTCTGCGCGCCAGACGACCGTGTCCAATCTCCCTCCTTCTGGGTCCGCCTGAAAAACCGGTTTCTCCCACGCAATAGTGCGGGAAATTATAGTGCAGCATGAACGCATCTCGATAGGTTCCTTCCAAAGCATCGACGATTGCTGAATCCCTCGTTGATCCAAGGGTTGCCGTGACCAACGCTTGCGTCTCCCCTCTGGTAAACAGTGCAGATCCGTGGGTTTTCGGTAGGATCCCCGCGACTACGGAGATATCTCTAACGGTTTTACTATCCCGCCCATCGATTCGCGATTCCCCGGCAATAATGCGTCGGCGCACGATGCTTTTTTCCAGTGCTGAAAACTCCTCCAGAATCTCGTCCGCGTCAGGTTCCCCGGCAAGGTCAGCTACCGCTTTAGTCTTGAGTTCAGACAGCGCATCCTGCCGCTCCGTTTTTGCCTCGATCCGATAGGCTGCGCCGATGGGTTCTTCAAATCTTGTCCGGATTTCGTTCCTCAAAGTCTCGTTGACCTCGGCTGGTTGCCACTGCCAACCTTCATTGCCTGCTTCGGCCACCAATTCGTTAATCGCCCTGATCACCACTTGCTGTTCCTGCTGGGCAAACAGCACGGCGCCCAGCATTTGATCTTCGGTCAGACTTTTGGCTTCGGATTCCACCATCAGTACCGCTTTATCTGTTGCCGCCACGACCATATTCAGATCGGAGGTCTTTAGCTCCTCAAAGTTCGGATTAAGCAGGTATCCCTCATCCAAGAAGCCAACGCGTGCGGCCCCTATAGGTCCGTCAAACGGAATTCCGGAGAGACAGAGCGCCGCCGAGGCGCCGATCATTGCGACGATATCGGGATCGCTTGTTTTGTTTGCAGAAACCACCGTACAGGTGACCTGCACTTCATTCATAAATCCCTTCGGAAAGAGGGGCCTGATCGGTCGGTCAATCAGTCTGCTGGTCAGCATCTCCTTCTCTGAAGGCCGGCCCTCTCGTCTGAAAAATCCACCGGGTATTTTCCCGGCGGCATAGGTTTTCTCTTCGTAATTCACGGTCAACGGAAAGAAGTCCTGACCGGAAGTTGCATCTTTTACGCCAACCACAGCCACCAGCACTACCGTGCCATCCATGCTTGCCAACACGGATGAAGTTGCCTGTCTGGCGATCGTGCCAGTTTCCAGGGTTACTTGCTGATTGCCGTAATTAAAGGTCTTAGAAATCGGGTTCACAATAGAATACCTCCCATGTGATATAGCTTATTAATTTGTGTTTGTCGTTTTGTCGTTGCAGCAAGTGCAACCGGATGGGAGCTTTCCTTAGTGACGTAATCCAAGCTTTTTGATCAACTCTAAATATCTGTCGGTACTTTTCTTTCTAAGGTAGTCCAGCAGTTTTCTTCTCTGACTCACCATCCTGATCAATCCCACCCGAGAGTGGTGATCATGGCTGTGTTCCTTGAAATGATCCTGCAGTTGCTCAATATTGGCCGTGAGCAATGCAATCTGCACTTCAGGGGACCCAGTATCGTTTTCAACCCTGCCGAAATCCTTAACGATCTCAGCCTTGCTATCGGTAGTTAACGCCATCTTCTATACTCCATTGAATATGCTTTAGTGACCTCGTCACTCGTTATTGATCGATTGCAACCATGCATATCTACAGAAGCAACCGTGGTTTCTACCTTACATATAGCCGTGATGCGACCCACCATTGCGCGCGTCCTGCCATTATGGTGAATCGACCCACGATTACCGTGATGCGACCAACCTTCTGGGAGCAATGCGGCCATCCCCCAGAATTTCACCCACACCGATAAAATCCTTCCCTTCGCCACCGCCCTCTGACTCCCCGAAGATTCTCACCCATCCTTGCGTCGGCGCGTGTGCGATCTGCACCGCTTGACCCTGGCGAAGATAGAAGGCGGTAATTTCCGGGAGGTTGACAGCCGGCCAGTCCATCACTGCTGTCGACAATGGCAGTAAACAGCCATCCAACGAATTCAAGCCGCGCTGGTCCTTAATGGACGCTAGCTCCTCCACAGTATAACAGTCTTTCACATCATATGGACCGGAACCCAGCCTCCTTAATTCACTCACATGGGCACCACACTTCAACTTCGTGCCCATATCCTCTGCAAGGCTGCGAATATAGGTACCCTTGCTGCACAGAATGTCCAATACATACTGGTCTTCTTCAAATGAGACCAGATCCATCTTCATGATGGTCACGGTCCGGGCTTTTCTCTCTACCTCGATGCCCTGTCGCGCCAATTTGTACAGGGGTTTGCCTTTATACTTCAATGCCGAGTACATCGACGGGATCTGCTGAATCTCACCGGTAAATTCAGACAGCAGAGCCACTACCTTGCTTCTGTCGATATTCTCTACAGGATGCTGGGCGATGACTTCTCCGTCCGCATCCCCGGTATCCGTAGCCACACCCAGCTTGAATGTAGCCAGATAACGTTTGTTGGCATCGAGGAGAAACTGAGAAAACTTGGTGGCCTCCCCGAAACACAAGGGCAGTATTCCCGTCGCCAATGGATCCAGACTCCCCGTATGGCCCACTTTCCCAGCACTGAATAACCTTTTGACCTCCTGTAAAGCTGCATTGGAGGTCAATCCTTGCGCTTTGTCTAACAATAATATCCCGCTGATCGATCTACCTTTTCTCTGGCTTCTCTTCAATCTTCTCCCTCTCTGCGGACGGTCTTCGACTATTGTCCTCATGTACTGCTGCATCGATCAGTTTTGACAAATATTGGCCGTCAGCGACACTGTTATCGTAGTGAAAACGTAACTTCGGTGTAGTGCGGGTCTTAAGGATGCGAGCCAACTGACTTCTTAAGAACCCTTGTGCTTTGTTCAGTACATCCAAGCAACCCTCACGGTCCTCACTGCTCTCTTCATTCAGCAGAGTGATGTACACATCTGCAAAAGCGAGATCCCGACTGGCCTTAACTTCATTGATGGTCACCATTCCCAATCTTGGATCTCTCAGTTCTCGCAGAATGAGTTGGGCCAGCTCACGCTGAATGAGATCTGCAATCCTCTGTCCGCGACTAAATTCCTTGGGCATAAACGGTATTCCACATCATAAAATGCGTGCAACTTCCGTGCTTTCAAATACCTCAATCTGATCTTTGACCTTCACGTCATGGTAGTTCTTAACGCCTATTCCACACTCCGTACCATTTCGAATATCGCTGACTTCATCCTTGAAATGTCGCAGTGAATCCAATTCTCCTTCAAAAATCACAACGTTGTCGCGCAACACTCTGATTGGCTTATTACGGTAGACTACGCCTTCCGTTACCATGCACCCGGCAATCTGCCCGAATTTCTTGGAATGGAAAACATCCCTCACCTCGGCAATTCCGATAATTTCTTCCCTGACTTCGGGCGCCAACATGCCAGATAGCACGGTCTTGACATCATCAACGATATCGTAGATCACCTTGTAGTAGCGAAGATCCATGCCCTCAGCTTCGACTAGTTTCTTGGCTGCATTATCCGCTCGCACGTTAAACCCAAATATCACCGCATTGGACGTAATCGCCAGATTGACATCAGACTCGGTAATTCCGCCGACACCACCTGCAATTATCTTCACCTTTACTTCATCGTTGCCCAGATCCAGTAGCGCTGAAGAGATTGCCTCTTGCGATCCGCGCACATCCGCCTTCAATACGATATTGAGGTACTTGATTTCTCCCTCACCGAAACTGTCAAATAGTGTGTCCAAACTAGCAGCCGGCGAAGCCAAACGATCCTCTTTAGCTTTAGTTCGTCTGAATTCAACCAACTCACGAGCTTTCTTATCCTCCGTGGTCACCAGGAATACATCACCTGCTGCAGGTGTGCCACCTAGACCCAGCACGCTAACAGGGGTTGAGGGACCGGCTGACGTTATCTTCTTGCCAAATTCATCGTGAATAGCGCGAATCCTGCCGGACTGGTCCCCTGCCACAATGTGGTCGCCTTGCTTCAGGGTCCCATTTTGGATCAATAGAGTCGCTACCGGACCGCGTCCTTTATCCAGTTGTGATTCGATGACAACGCCTTGTCCCGGGCCATTCTCTTTGGCGGTCAGCTCCAGCAGTTCTGCCTGCAGCAAGACAGCTTCCAACAGTCCGTCTATCCCTTCTCCTGTCTGTGCAGAGACCGGAATAAACTGCGTGTCGCCTCCCCAATCGTCGGGGATGACCTCTTTGCCCGCCAACTCATTCTTCACCCGTTCTAAATCCACTCCTTCTTTGTCTATCTTGTTCAAGGCAACCACCAATGGCGCCTCGGCTGCTTTGGCATGCTGGATTGCTTCTTCGGTTTGCGGCATCACACCATCGTCAGCCGCCACCACCAGTATGACTATATCAGTACAGTTTGCTCCTCTGGCGCGCATTGCTGTAAAAGCTGCATGGCCAGGTGTATCAATGAAGCATATGAGTCCCTGTTCCGTTTCTACTCTGTACGCACCAATGTGCTGGGTAATTCCGCCAGCTTCCTGATCCGCTACCTGGGTCTTGCGAATATAGTCGAGTAGTGATGTCTTACCATGGTCTACATGACCCATCACCGTTACCACAGGAGCTCTGAGTTCCTCTTCACCCTCATAAACCAGTAATTCTGCAAGCTCCCGTTCGATCGCGTTTTCTTCAAACAGCCTAACCGTGTGGCCCATCTCTTCGACCACCAGAATGGCTGTTTCCTGATCCAGTGACTGGTTGATAGTCGCCATGACATCCAGATTCATCAGGACTTTTATCACCTCCGCAGCCTTCACCGACATCTTCTGGGCAAGAGAAGCCACGGTAATCGATTCGCCGATTTCGACCTCGTGAGTGATCGTCTCCTCGGGCCGCTCAAAGGCATGCCTCTTACCCATCTTGGGAAATGCCCCCGGCCTTTTGGTTCTGGCACCTTTGCCGAGGACCAAAGTAGAGGATTCAGCGGTCGTCGCTGGCTCTGCGGTTTCACTGTCTTCCTCTTCGGGCAGCAATTCTTCTTCGATGCTTGCCCGTTTCTGTCTATCCGTTAAGGACCGTTTACCCTTAGCTTCGGTGTGTTTAGCTTCTTCATCCAGATCATGACGATCACGCCTATCCTTCCTACTGCTGATTTTGCTCTCGGCAACACTCTCTTCTCTCTTCTTTGCCGTTGCAGCCGTCTTGGCGGTCGGCGCGGCCTTAGTTTCCGCAGCCTTGGCTGCTTCAGCCTTTTCGGCCTCCTTGATCTCCTCCTGAGCCTTTATCTCAGCTTCTCTTTTCGCTGCTTCCGCTTTTCTTTGCTCGGATTCCGCCTCCGCCTGCACGTGTGCTGCTCTGCGCGTCGCTTCCTCTTCGGCACCCTTGGTAATTTCCGGAGTCGCTGTGCCACTAACAGGCTCAACCAGGGGTGATGGGGTCGCCACGCCTCGTTTGATGTAGGTACGTTTCTTGCGCACCTCAACATTTACCACCCTGCCTCGGCCAGCAGCACCTGATGATTTCAGGGTGCTAAGCGTTCGCCTCTTCAAGGTAATTTTTTTCGGTGCCTCAAATTCAGCACCATGGCTGCGTTTCAGGAACGTTAGCAGAATCTGTTTCTGCGGATCGGTTACGATGTCACCAATGGCTGCGTGAGGTAACCCCGCTTCCTGCATCTGATTCAATAACCGATCCGCCGGCGTACCAACGATTTCTGCCAGCTTCTCTACAGTTACGTCTACCATCTACATTTACCCTCCAAGGACTGTCAAGCCCCCTTCGTCTCCTCGTCTTCAAACCAAGGCGCCCTGGCTGTCATGATTAGCTGGCCCGCGCGCTCGTCGTCCAATTCCTCAATGTCGCTCAAGTCATCGATTGCCTGTTCAGCGAGATCTTCCATGGTTATTATGCCCCGACTTGCCAGTATAAAGGCCAGTCGCCTGTCCATACCGTCCATTTCAAGCAGTTCTTCAGCTGGTTCGGTGCTGTCCAATTCTTCTTCATTGGCAAGTTCTTGGGTGGTCAGGGCATTCTTGGCACGATTTCGCAGTTCCTCGACAATTCCTTCGTCAAAACCTTCCACGCTTGACATCTCTTCGATGGGAACGAAGGCTACTTCTTCAAGAGTTGTAAAGCCCTCTTCTACCAGCACCGTTGCCACGTCCTCATCTACATCAAGCTGCCTCATGAATGCCTCAATCAGGCCAGTGGATTCCTGAACCTGTTTCTCGGATGCAGCTTCTTCGGTCATGATGTTCAATTCCCAACCGGTCAGCTCGCTGGCAAGTTTTACGTTCTGGCCCCCTCGACCGATTGCCTGGGCGAGGTTCTCCTCGCCGACAGCGAGATCCATACTCCTGGTTTCCTCATCCACGACGATGGAGATCACTTCGGCCGGGGACATCGCATTGATGGCAAACTGCGCTATATTGTCATCCCATGGGACGATATCGATCTTCTCATTACCCAATTCTCCCGATACTGCCTGAACACGTGAACCGCGCATGCCGACGCACGCCCCCACCGGGTCAATCCTGCCATCGTTAGTTTTGACGGCTATCTTCGCTCGAGATCCGGGATCTCTGGCGGAACGCAATATCTCTATGATCCCATCTGAAATTTCAGGTACTTCGATCTTGAAGAGCTCAACCAGCATTGCAGCAGCGGTCCTGCTCAACATCAATTGAGGCCCTCGCGTGTCGGGACGCACTTCCGTCATCAGAGCTCTCAATCTGTCACCGACCCGAAACGCTTCCCTCGGAATCCAATGCTCTCTTGGCAACAGCGCTTCTGCGTTGTTACCGAGGTCCACGATCACGGCATCGCGGGTGACTTTCTTTACCTGCCCGTTGACCAGTTCACCGACACGAGAAAGATAAGCTTCCACCACCAAGGCTCGTTCGGCTTCCTGCACCTTCTGCACGATGACCTGCTTGGCGGTCTGCGCTGCAATTCGGCCAAACTCGACAGAATCCACCGGCTCTTCCCACACGCCGCCAATCTCTATGGCGGGATTCTTTTCGAGGGACTCCGTCAAAGTCAATTGGGCTTCCGGTATTTCCTTCTCCTCATCATCTGCTATCACCGTCCAGCATCGAAACGTATCGTAATCACCGGTTTCCCGATCGATACTTACACGCAGATCGACTTCATCCGCTTCATAGCGCTTTTTCGTAGCAGTGGCGAGTGCCAGCTCCAGGGCTTCAAATATAGTGTCTTTAGGAACACCCTTTTCATTCGACACCGAATCCACTACCAGCAAAATGTCTTTTCCCATTACGTAGCCTCAATCTGACAATCGTATTGCGTTCAAATCTAACGTCCATTGGGGACGATATTGGCCCGTTCTATCTCATCGATGGGAAGTAGATACTCCTCCTCATCGACCCTGACAATGACCTCATCATTTTCGATGCCGCACAACAGCCCGCTGAATTTCCTGCGTCCCTCGAAGGGAAGATGCAGCTCGATCTTAACGTTGGCACCAAAATAGGCTGGATATTGAGAGACATCGAATAGTCGGCGATTCAGGCCTGGTGACGAAACTTCAAGGGTGTATCGGCCCTGCACCGGATCCTCCACATCCAGTACACTGCTGACTTGTCGACTCACTCTCTCACAATCACCGATACTTACACCTTCCTCTGAATCGATATAGATTCTCAAGAGTGAGCTTTTGCCGTGAGCGACAAAGTCAATCCCCCACAATTCACACCCCAGTGAAGCGACCACCGGTTCAATCAACGCATGCAATCGATCCTTCATCATCAAGCGGGTATCCCATCCCAATAACCAAAAAATGGGCATATAAGCCCACCCATGTTCACCTGTATTACGTTTCAGCTTTATGCAGGCTTTTCGATACCGTATCCCGTATCTAACAAAAAGCCCCTCTCGAGGGGCTTCAAAATCTTTGGTAGCGGGGGTAGGATTTGAACCTACGACCTACGGGTTATGAGCCCGTCGAGCTACCGGACTGCTCCACCCCGCAATTACAAGGGCAGAGATTATATTGTCGGATATTCACGTGGTCAACAACAATGCATAGCCGACTATTCTGCCTCACAGTCCAACTGGACTATAGTTTAGCTGAAACTATCGGTTATCAGCCAGAATTTCTTAATACTAATGCCCGGGACGCCGGGTTTCGGCGTCCGCAAAGTCACAGTTTTGGATTGTGAAAAGGTGGTGCCGAAGAGAGGACTTGAACCTCCACGGGGTTACCCCCACTACCCCCTCAAGATAGCGTGTCTACCAGTTCCACCACTTCGGCAATGAAATAAAACCCATTCGCTGACTGCCTATTCCACCGTGGGCACGTCCGGGTCCGCTTCGTCAGAGGGAACATCAGCTTGCGGGACCCCGTCAGATTCAGTTTGGATATCCAGTTCAGGCAATGATACGTCTTCGCCCTGAGTCGGTTCTACCTGCTCAATGGTCGGTATACCCAGGTCGCCGGCTACTTGTGAGTTCTGTCGGGCGAAATACGCCAGCGAAAAACTGGTCACAAAAAACAGTACCGCTGCAATGCTTGTCGTTTTGGTGAGGAAATTGCCGCTGCCGGAACTACCAAAAACCGTGGCAGACGATCCGCTGCCGAAACCAGCCCCCATCTCAGCACCCTTGCCTCTCTGTAACATCACCATTCCGATTATGGTCAGGGCAGCCATCACGTGTATGACCAGAATCACAACTTCCAAATTCGTCATGTCTTTATCCCGCAGATCGACAAATGTTAATAAATTCTTCCACATCAAGCGATGCACCACCCACCAACGCACCGTCCACATTCTCCTGCTGAAACAGTTCCGCCGCATTGGCGGCTTTGACGCTTCCGCCATAGAGAATTCGGATCTCCTCTGCAACCCGACTGTCAGCAGCAGAAAATTGGTTGCGAATGATCCGGTGTACCTCTTCAGCTTGAACTGCTGTTGCGCTTACCCCTGTGCCAATTGCCCAGATTGGTTCGTACGCGATAAGCGCCTGTCGAAACCCATCGACGCCAACTGCGTTCAAGACAGCTTGAAGCTGAGTGGTAACCACTTCCTCGGTCATCTTCCCCTCTCTTTCCTCGAGGGTTTCGCCCACGCAAAGAATCGGGGTCAAGTTGGCAGTCAGACAGGCTTTGAATTTCTCCATCACCACCGCATCGGACTCACCGTAGTGGGTGCGACGCTCGGAGTGACCCACGATGGCATATGTACAGCCAAACTCGGCTACCATAGCAGCAGATACTTCTCCGGTAAAAGCGCCACTGGCATTGGCATTGATATTCTGAACACCCAGCAGAATTGTTGCGTTGCTAACGACCTTCTGTACTTGAGCCAGGAAAACATAGGGTGGGCAAACGACCACTTCAGACTCGATCCCCGCAACACCTGCCACCAACTCGGTCAGCAATTCGTCGATGCTGGCTCTCGAACCATTCATCTTCCAGTTGCCTGCTACTAGCGGTACTCTCATTCTCTATTACCCTGAGCGGGCGCAGATGTTAGTCATTTTGATGTTAACTTGCAACACACCACGAGGAGCTCAACCAATGGCTTCCTCTACGACCCTGGCGAGGTCGTGAGCCAGTTCTGCTACGAAACCTTCGTCCTGTCCTTCGACCATCACGCGGACCACCGGTTCGGTTCCCGAAGGTCTGAGCAGTACCCTGCCTTTGCCATCCAGACGTTTTTCAATCGAACTGACCGCTTCCTGAACCTCCACCTGTTCAGAGAGGTCGACGCTGGTCTTTCTTCTGACATTGATCATCGTCTGCGGATACTTTGACATCAACTGCTTCAAGTCATGTAAACAGACGCCACTGTCCAGAATCGCAGCAATGGCCAACAAGGCAGACACAATGCCATCGCCCGTGCTGGTCAGATCCAGACACAACAAGTGGCCGGAAGATTCCCCGCCCAATGACCACCCACGTTTCAGCAATTCGGATAGTACAAAGCGATCGCCCACCGAAGCTCTGACAAAGGGAATCTCCATCTCCTGCAGAGCAACTTCCAGTCCCAGGTTGCTCATCAGCGTTCCCACTACGCCACCCTTCAGAGCCCCCACCTTTTTTTGGTAACGGCTGATGATGCACAGAAGTTCATCACCATCCACAATTTCACCGGTATGATCTACCATTATTACCCTGTCGCCGTCACCGTCGAACGCAATTCCAATATCTGCATCGACCTCCGTAACCTTTGCGATCAGTTCTTGCGGCGCTGTAGAACCTCCTCCCTCGTTAATATTCAAGCCGTTTGGCGTAACACCTGTTTCAACGACCTCAGCACCAAGTTCTGTAAAGACACTGGGGGCCACGTGGTAGGTCGCGCCATTGGCGCAATCCAGTACTACTTTCATACTATTGAGGTTACGGGGCGATGGGAAACAACTCTTGCAGAATTCAATGTATCTACCAGCCGCATCATTGATTCTGGAGACCTTTCCAATTTCGTTAGACTCAACCGTGGACAAAGGCTGCGCCAGCAACTCTTCGATGGCAAGCTCGACGGCGTCGTCCAGTTTCTCACCATTGCTGGTAAAGAACTTAATGCCGTTATCGTAATATGGATTGTGTGATGCACTGATAACAATCCCGGCTTGCGCATTGAAGGTCCTGGTGAGGTAAGCGATGGCCGGGGTCGGCATAGGGCCAAGAAGACAGACATCGACGCCCGCGGCAGACAAACCTGCTTCCAGGGCCGACTCAAACATGTAGCCGGAGATTCGCGTATCCTTACCAATCAGTATCTTGCCAGGACCTTTTGCTGCGAAGATCTTTCCGGCCGCCCAGCCGAGCTTGAGCATAAACTCAGGTGTGATGGGATCTTCACCAACGCGCCCCCTAATACCATCCGTGCCAAAGTACTTTCTATGCATGGCTCACTTTACTCGCTCTTTTCATCCTGAGAATTCTCCTCTGTCACTGCTCTTAAGACCTGCAACGCTTCCACGGTCGGCCGCACATCGTGCACCCTGACGATCCGCGCTCCGTTGCTAACCGCCAGAACGGCTGCCGACAAACTCCCATTCAGTCTCTCATGAGATTCTCGGCCAACGATCTTGCCAATGGTACTTTTTCTCGAGAGGCCGACAAGGATCGGAGCATCAAGGACCTCCAGACGCGCCAATCGATTGAGCAGAATCAGGTTATGCTGCAACGACTTACCAAAGCCGAACCCTGGATCGATGATGATTTTTTCCTTCGCTATCCCCGCATCCTGGCAGACTCTGATACGTTCAGCCAGAAAGGCAATCACCTCCTCTACAACATCCTCATAATGGGGATCGTCCTGCATATGGCCCGGTTCGCCTTTCATATGCATGAGACTTACGGGGAGTCCCAGTTCCTGGGCCGTACACAAAGCCCCTGATCGATGCAAAGCTCTGACATCATTTATTAGGTGGGCTCCCAATGCCGCCGCCTCTCTCATCACTGCCGGCGTACTGGTATCCACGCTAACGGCCACATCCAGTTCGCTGCAAATCCTTTCGACCACCAGCGCTACGCGATTGAGCTCCTGCTGAATGGTGATGGATTCTGCGCCCGGCCGTGTTGATTCACCGCCTACATCGATGATGGCAGCCCCCTCGGCGACCATGGCCCTCGCCCTGGCAGTTGCCTTCTCTAACGATAGCTGATCTTGGCTGAATAACTCCCCGCCATCGGAGAATGAATCCGGGGTTACATTAAGGATACCCATCACCACGGGTTGCTTAAGGCTTAATCTTCGATCCCCGCAATCCAGGTACGACATCATGAGAATAGGTATTGTGCGGTCAGTTGGCTCTTTGAGATATGAAGATTGCTGTCAGCAGCGACCGCAATCTTTACTTGGTTACTTATGTTTTCTAATGCTCTCCGGCTGGATCACCAACAGGTCTACTGGGTCGATCTTGAGGAGTGATTTCCGGTTTGGGCTGATTCAGATCACTCTCATCGTCATCCCAGTTTGCCGGAGGCCTGGGCTTCTTGCCCGCCATAATATCATCGATCTGATCTGCATCTATCGTTTCATATTCCAACAGTGTGGCCGCCATGCTGTGAAGCGTATCTATGTGCTCTTCCAGAATCTTTCTCGCAGCCTGGTAACAGTCATCTATGATCTGTCTGACCTCTTCATCGATCATCTTGGCGGTCTCACCGGACAACTGCCCTTTTCTGCTGCCGGCACTCATACCGAGGAATACCTCCTCTTCCTCTTCGTCGTACATGAGCGGACCCAGCTTTTCCGACAACCCCCACTTGGTGACCATCTTTCGTGCCATCTGGGTAGCCTGCTGGATGTCGTTGGAAGCGCCTGTTGTAATACCGTCCAGACCCAGCGTCATCTCTTCGGCCACCCGGCCGCCAAAGAGCGCACAGATCTGGCTGTGGATCATCTGTTTGGACAGGCTGTAACGGTCCTCTTCGGGCAGGAACATGGTTACGCCCAAAGCCCTTCCCCTCGGTATAATCGTTACCTTGTAGACAGGATCATGATTAGGGACCAGCCTGCCGACAATACAGTGCCCTGCCTCGTGATAGGCGGTATTCTTCTTCTCCTTTTCGGACATGACCATGCTCTTTCTTTCAGTTCCCATCATGATCTTGTCTTTGGCTTGTTCAAATTGATCCATGGCAACTGTGCGACGTGCCTGCCGTGCGGCAAACAAAGCCGCCTCATTGACCAGGTTGGCCAAATCAGCGCCGGAGAATCCGGGCGTCCCACGAGCTATAAAGGAAGGCTGCACGTCATCTGAAAGTGGCACCTTTCTCATGTGAACTTTCAGTATCTGCTCCCTGCCGCGAATATCGGGCAGAGGGACCACCACCTGACGATCGAATCGACCGGGCCTTAGCAGAGCAGGGTCCAGGACGTCCGGTCGATTGGTCGCTGCGATTACGATGACGCCATCGTTGCCGTCAAAACCATCCATCTCTACCAGTAACTGATTCAGGGTCTGCTCTCTCTCGTCGTGGCCGCCACCGAGTCCTGCGCCTCTGTGTCTGCCGACGGCGTCGATCTCATCGATGAATATGATGCAGGGAGCCTGTTTCTTGGCCTGGTCGAACATGTCCCTGACTCTTGAAGCACCGACGCCGACAAACATCTCGACAAAGTCGGATCCTGATATCGAGAAAAACGGCACCTTGGCTTCCCCGGCGATTGCTCTCGCCAGCAGCGTCTTACCGGTTCCCGGTGCGCCCACCATCAAAACACCGCGCGGTATGCGACCGCCCAGTTTGTGGAAGCGGGTTGGGTCCTGCAGAAACTCAACCAGCTCATGTACATCCTCCTTCGCTTCGTCCACACCTGCGACGTCGGTGAAGGTGGTGTTTATCTGATCTTCTCCCAACAGTTTTGCCTTACTCTTGCCGAACGTCAGGGGTCCACCGCGCCCACCGACGCCACCTTGCATCTGGCGCATAAAGAACATGAAAACCGCGATAATGACCAGGATGGGGAAACTGGCTACCAGCAGTTGGGTCCAGATGCTCTGTTGTTCCGGGCGACTGCCTTTGAATGAGACTCCGTGCTCCAACATGTCGTCGATGAGGGCCTTGTCTCCTACCTGAGGCTGTATGGTCTCGAACGGTTCACCGTTGTACCTTTCGCCACGGATGACGAGACCGTCAATGGTGACATTTCTAATCTGATTCTTGCTGATCAGTTGCACAAAATGGGAGTATTCCAGCTCTTCCGGGCTCGGACTTACGCTGAAATTATTAAAAACAGTCAATAACACGGCTGCAATAATCAGCCAGAGCAGTAAATTTTTCCCCATGTCATTCAATGAATCATCCTCGCGTAACGCACCTGGTACGTCGCTAATCCAGGGTCCAGGTCCCTATATTGCTCATTATCCTTCACCAAGTGCTGAATAACCACGTATATATCGCTACCTCAGAACCCGCTCACCTACCGGTTTAGACCACGAATCTTGGGATTTACACCCCTCTTACAGGGCTGATTACTGGCCTTTTTCAATCCGTTCTCCACCTAAAATGGGGCCAGTGTCGGGTTTTACAAGATCGATCTTTGTTTCCGCTTGCCTGAACAATGCACGCTCTGTACAATCGCCGCCTTTTCCGGACCAAACGACAAGCATGACGACGATTTCAAACCAACAGAAGAAAAGGTTTCGCGCCATCGGCCACCATTTGCGACCTGCCGTAACCATCGGCTCGAAAGGACTGACCGACAGCGTGCTCAGTGAAGTTGACCGGGCCCTGCACGACCATGAACTCATCAAGATCAAACTCAAGATGGGGGACCGCGACAGCAACAAGTCGACTCTGCAGCAACTGATTGGCAGCTTGAGTGTGTCGGTAATCCAGACGATCGGCAATACCGCCCTGCTCTACATGCCGGCCGAGAAACCAGACCCCAAACTCTCCAACATCCTTAGATCAGATACCAGTCTCTAGTGTACTGTCCCGCAATTAACTGCCAGGGACCAGATGTTCAATCGACTGGATCTCGTACTCGATTTCACCGTTGGGTGCCTTTACCACGGCCATGTCACCCAGCTCTTTGCCGATCAGGGCTCTCGCTACCGGTGAGTGGATGGAGATCTTACCTTCTTTGAGGTCTGCCTCGTCATCTCCCACGATTTGATAGCAGACCTGTTCGTCACTGTCCAGATTGATCAAGCCGATCGTGGTGCCGAATATCACCGTACCGGAGGGCGGTATTTTGGTGATGTCGATGACTTGTGCAGAGGACAGCTTGGACTCGATGTCACCGATTCGCCCCTCGATGAAACTCTGCTCCTCCCTGGCCGCATGATACTCGGCGTTTTCTTTCAGATCCCCCTGATCACGGGCTTCCGCGATCTCTTTGATAATGCGCGGACGCTCCTTCCCCTTTAGGAGAGTGAGCTCTTCACGAAGCGCCTCGGCGCCAAAAACCGTCATGGGAATCTTGTCCATCAGACATCCCTCACCAAATGACCCTTATGCAGATCCTGCAGACGGCGAACATTTTCTGTGCCGTTGAAGCGCATCGCAAGGCAAGTGGCGCGAGCCCCTGCCATGGTCGTGGTGTAAAACACCTTGTGCTGCAATGCCGTCCTACGAATGGTAGACGAATCTGCGATCGCCTGTTTACCCTCTGTAGTGTTAACAATAAAGTCAACTTCCTCATTTTTCAACATATCGACGATGTGGGGTCTGCCTTCCAGTACCTTGTTGATGACTTCAGCCTGCATGCCAGCCTGCTTTAATACTCGCGCCGTGCCTCTGGTTGCGACCAGGGAGAAGCCCTGCTCCGACAGATCGCTGGCGACCGCAACGGCGTCTTCTTTGTCCGCATCCCTAACTGAGAGGAAGGCTTTACCTGCCAGCGGGATCACCTCACCCGTTGCCAGCACCGCTTTTCCATAGGCCTCTGCAAAGCTGGCACCCACCCCCATCACCTCACCGGTGGACTTCATTTCCGGCCCGAGAATTGGATCTACCCCCGGGAATTTCCCGAATGGGAAGACCGCTTCCTTGACGCTGTAATATTGAGGGGTCACCTCTGCAGTGTACCCCTGCTGCTGCAGCGTTACCCCCGCCATACATCGCGCTGCAATCTTGGCGAGCGACGTGCCGATACACTTTGAGACGAACGGCACGGTTCGAGATGCCCTCGGATTGACCTCAAGGATAAAGATCTCACCGTTCTGTAGCGCCAACTGCACGTTCATCAATCCGACCACGCCCAATTCAAGTGCCAGCTTGCGCACCGCCTCACGCATCCGCTGTTGCTCCTCGTCTGACAGACTGTAGGGTGGCAACGAACAGGCCGAATCTCCGGAGTGAACGCCCGCCTGCTCGATATGCTGCATGATTGCCCCGATAACGACCTGTTCGCCGTCACAGACTGCGTCCACATCGATTTCGATGGCTCGATCCAGAAAACGGTCCAGCAACACCGGAGATTTTTCGGACACCTCCACCGCGACTTCCATATAGCCAGCCAATTCCTCCTCGTTATAGACGATCTCCATGGCTCGGCCGCCGAGGACGTAGGAGGGTCTCACTACCAATGGGTAGCCTATCTTTGCGGCCCCCTTGATACCTTCTTCAATGTTTCTTGCGATCTGGTTGGGTGGTTGGATAAGCTTGAGTCGCTCGATTGTCTGCTGGAAGCGTTCCCTGTCCTCTGCTTCGTCGATGGCATCCGGCGTGGTTCCGATTATCGGTACACCCGCTTTGCCAAGATCGCGCGCCAGTTTGAGGGGAGTTTGTCCGCCAAACTGAATAATCACCCCCTTGGGTTTTTCCACCTCAACGATCGCCAACACATCTTCAAGGGTGAGCGGTTCAAAGTAGAGCCGGTCGGAAGTATCGTAATCCGTCGATACCGTTTCCGGATTGCAGTTCACCATGATGGTCTCATAGCCATCTTCCCGCATGGCCAGAGCCGCATGCACACAGCAGTAATCGAACTCGATGCCCTGCCCGATACGGTTGGGGCCGCCTCCCAGAACCATTATCTTCTCGTTGTCGGTTGGGTCCGCCTCACATTCATCTTCATAGGTCGAATACATATAGGCGGTCGAGGACTGGAATTCTGCAGCACAAGTGTCTACGCGGCGGTACACCGGCCTGACGTCTAACGAATAACGTAAGCTGCGCACAGCTTCCTCTGTTTCTCCAAGCAACTCGGCAAGCCTGGTATCGGAAAAGCCCTTCTGTTTCAATCGGAACAACCTGTCGCGCTGCATCGAACCGAGGGTGGTAGCCGTAATCTCATCTTCAATCCTGACCAGATCCTGAATCTGAATCAGAAACCAGGCATCGATCGCGGTAAGTTCCACCACTTCATCCAGATCCATTCCGAAGCGGAATGCATCCGCCAGATAGCGGATGCGATCTGCTCCTGGAGTCTGCAATTCTCTGCGCAGGATCGACTTCTTATCGCTGCTTTCCATGTCCAGGATAGGGTTCAGCCCGCTGATGCCCACTTCGAGTCCCCGCAATGCCTTTTGAAGCGACTCCTGGAAGGTACGCCCGATGGCCATTACTTCGCCGACCGACTTCATTTGAGTCGTTAGATAGTTCGCAGCCTGAGGAAACTTCTCGAAGGTGAAGCGGGGAATCTTGGTTACGATGTAATCGATGGACGGTTCAAAAGATGCGGGTGTTACCCCTCCGGTAATCTCGTTAGATAGTTCGTCCAGGGTATAGCCAACGGCAAGTTTGGCGGCGACTTTCGCGATCGGAAATCCGGTTGCTTTGGATGCCAACGCCGAGGAACGGGAAACCCTTGGATTCATCTCGATAACAACCATGCGCCCGTCAACCGGGTTTAGCGCGAACTGCACGTTGGATCCACCTGTTTCCACGCCAATGACGCGCAGTACCGCGATGGATGCGTTGCGCATCAGTTGATATTCCTTGTCCGTCAGCGTCTGGGCCGGTGCAACGGTTATCGAGTCACCGGTATGAATGCCCATGGGATCCACATTTTCGATGGAGCAGACGATGATGCAATTGTCATTCCTGTCCCTGACCACTTCCATTTCGAACTCTTTCCAGCCGAGCAGTGATTCATCTATCAGCACTTCAGAGGTCGGTGAGAGATCGAATCCGCGCTCACATATCTCGACAAAATCTTCCTGATTGTAGGCCACGCCGCCGCCGGTTCCGCCGAGGGTAAAGGATGGCCGTATCACGCAGGGAAAGCCGAGTCGTGCCTGCACTTGCCTGGCCTCCTCCAGCGAGTGTGCCATGGCCGAGCGCGGCGTTTGCAGGCCGATGGCGCGCATGGCATGGTCGAACTGCTGCCGGTCTTCCGCCTTGTCGATGGCCTGCTGGGTGGCCCCGATCATCTCAACGCCATGTTGGGCCAAGACGCCTTCCCGAGCTAAATCGAGGGCGCAATTGAGCCCTGTCTGCCCTCCCATGGTGGGCAGCAATGCCTGGGGCTTTTCGGCCTCGATGATTCTGGCAACCGTCTGCCAATTGACCGGTTCGATATAGGTGGCATCGGCCAGAGCGGGATCGGTCATGATGGTGGCGGGGTTGGAGTTCACCAGGATTATCCGGTATCCCTCCTCCTTGAGCGCCTTACACGCTTGTGCGCCTGAATAGTCAAATTCGCAAGCCTGGCCAATAACGATTGGCCCAGCGCCTATGATCAATATGCTTTCAATATCGGTACGTTTTGGCATTGCGGTTTCTCACTACCGTTCAGGCAGAGCTCTTATCCCTGTCAGCGATGTAGGCTTCCATCAGCTCGATGAAACGATCGAACAGAGGCGCTGCGTCGTGGGGACCAGGACTGGCTTCCGGATGGCCTTGAAAACCGAACGCAGGTTTGTCCGTTCTGCACACTCCCTGTAACGATCCATCGAAGAGGGATCTGTGGGTTACCCGCATCGTGGCGGGCAGGGATTCATCATCCACACAGAAACCATGATTCTGGCTGGTGATCAATACGGTGCCATCAGCCAGATTCTTCACCGGGTGATTGGCGCCATGGTGGCCATGCTTCATCTTTTTGGTTTTTGCACCGCTGGCGAGGCTCAGTATCTGCAAACCCAGGCAGATGCCGAACACCGGAATCTCGGTCTTCAGTATGCCTTGCACCGCCGCAATGGCGTAGTCACAAGGATCAGGATCGCCGGGGCCATTGGACAGAAAGACACCATCGGGGTGCAGCGCGATCACCTCTTCAGCCGAAGTACTCGCCGGTACAACTGTCAAGCTGCAGTTTCGATCAACTAGCAATCTTAGAATGTTTCTCTTGGTCCCGAAGTCGTACGCAACCACATGGTATTTTGCGTTAGAAGACTGATTGAATCCCTCGGCAAGACTCCAGCCTCCCTCGTTCCAGTTGTAGCTCTCGGCGACCGACACTTCCCTGGCCAGGTCCATTCCCTTAAGACCCGGAAAAGCACGCGCCTTGGCGAGCGCTTCTTGCTCCTCCGCCTGATCAAGTTCTGCACCACTCATCAAACAGCCGTTCTGTGAGCCCTGCTCTCTGAGGATGCGCGTGAGTTTTCTGGTGTCGATCTCGGCAATGCCGACGATCTGCCTGGAACTCAGATACTCCTCGAGGGTCGACTGTTTGCGCCAACTGCTTGCCAGCAGCGGTAGATCGCGGATAACCAGCCCGGATGCCCAGATGCGGTCTGACTCCTCATCCTCTTCGTTGACGCCGGTGTTCCCTATATGGGGATGGGTGAGCGTGATGATCTGATTTGCATAAGAGGGATCGGTGAGGATTTCCTGATAGCCGGTGATGGCAGTATTGAAGACCACCTCGCCGCTGCTCGAACCGTCCGCACCAATGGCGATGCCTCTGAAGACTTCCCCATTTGCCAGCGCAAGGATAGCCGCTCTAGCCACCTAACGACCCCCTTAAAGCCGGCACGTAGATCAAAAAAAAACGAGCTGGAATTTCTCCCATCTCGTCTTTTGTTTGAACCCACGCTGATCTCATATTGGCGCGACATTCTAAGTGAACACAGTGCCAGTTACCAGATCAATGAGGGAATTAATTCGTCCCGGTCTGGGCGACCCCGTCTGGGCGACCCCGTCTGGTCGACCCGGTCGGGCAGACCGACCAACTCAGCCACACGACGGCGCGGTTTACAGATCAGCGATCCCCAGTACGTCCTGCATATCGAACAGACCGGACTCCTTGTCCCCCAGCCAAAGAGCGGCCCGCAGAGCCCCCTTGGCGAAGTTCATGCGGCTCTGAGCTTTGTGACTGATCTCCACCCGCTCTCCCGCACCGGCAAACATGACCGTGTGTTCGCCTACGGAATCACCGGCACGAATGGACTCAAAACCGATCGTCTCCCGTTTCCTTTCGCCCATGATGCCTTCGCGGCCAAACAGGGCCACCTCGTTCAGGTCTCGGCCCAACACGTTGGCCACGATCTCTCCCATGCGCAGCGCCGTGCCGGAAGGTGCATCCACCTTGTGGCGATGATGCAACTCGATCACTTCAACATCCACGTCATCCCCGAAAATCGATGCTGCTACCTCGAGCAGTTTGAAAGTCACGTTGACGCCCACACTCATGTTGGGAGCAAAGACGATGGCGATATCCTCGCTGCTGTGCTGCAGTGTCTGTTTTTGGGAATCCTCGAAACCGGTGGTGCCGATCACCATCTGTTTGCCCGACTGTTGGCAAAGTGCCAGGTTGGCAAGGGTTGCCTCGACAACGGTGAAGTCGATGAGCAGATCGAATCGATCCATGACCTTGGACAGATCGGTAACGATCGATACACCGGTTTTGCCAATCCCTGCGACCTCGCCTGCATCCGCGCCGATAACCGACATGCCGGGTCTTTCAATCGCGGCGCCCAGTTCAACACCGTCGGTTTCGGCAACAGCAGTGATCAGGGTCTTGCCCATTCGACCTGCTGCACCGGTAATGGCAATGTTTACCATGGCAAAATCCTCGTCAACGGGATGGATCAATTCAGTCCGTCGAAAAACCTCTTTACCCCCGCGAACCAGTTGGCTCGTTGAGGAGATTGCTTGTCACTGGACTCACCCTCGAATTCACGCAACAGATCTTTCTGACGTTTACTCAATCTGACCGGTGTTTCTACCAACACCCGGCAGAGCAGATCGCCAATTCCGCCACCTCGAATCTGAGTTACATCGACCCCTTTGCCACGCAGGCGGAAGAGTTTGCCGGTCTGGGTCTCCGGCGGAATCTTCAGACTGACCCGACCGTCGAGGGTGGGCACCTCGAGTTCACCGCCCAAAGCCGCATCACTGAAACTGATGGGGACCTCACAGAACAGATTTTCCCCATCGCGCTTGAAGATCGGATGATCTCGCACCGAGATCTGTACGTATAGATCACCGGCGGACGCACCCGGACCACCTGCTTCACCCTGCCCGGTCAAACGAATACTGTCGCCGGTGTCGACGCCCCGGGGAACCTTGACTGACAGCGTCCTCTTCTCTTCCACACGGCCCTGACCCCTGCACGGGCGGCAGGGATCACCGATCATTTTGCCGGTTCCGCGACATCTCGGGCAGGTCTGCTGAATTGAAAAGAAGCCCTGGCGGGCGGTAATCTGACCGGCACCGGCGCACTGCACGCAGTCGACCGGACTGGTGCCCTTCTTTGCGCCGGAACCACCACACTCCTTACAGGCCACCAGGGTGGGTATTACGATCTGCGGATTGGAGCCCTTCACCGCCTGCTCCAGGTTCACTTCCAGGGTGTATCTTAGGTCGGAGCCCCTTTGCGCCTGCGAGCGCCCACCTCGTCCACCACTGAAAATATCACCGAACACATCTTCGAAAATGGAGCTGAAGTTGCTGGCATTGCCAAACCCACCAAAGCCGCTGTGAACGCCACTGCTCTCAAAAGCTGCGTGGCCATAGCGATCGTAGGCAGCTCGTTTCTCGTCGTCGGTTAGAATTTCGGCCGCTTCACTGGCTTCCTTGAACTTCTCTTCGGCAGATGCGTCATCCGGATTTCGATCAGGGTGATACTTCATCGCCAGGCGACGATAGGCCTTTTTGATCTCCTGGTTCGAGGCATCCTTGGATACGCCTAACAACTCGTAATAGTCTCGCTTTGCCATCTAGATTCCAGATACGACAACGCGGGAACCATCCCGCGCTGCTTCGGCACTAGTTTGGATTACTGTGCTTCTACTTATCGTCCTTGACCTCTTCAAACTCGGCATCTACGGCATCGGAATCAGCGCCACCATTTTCTGAAGGACCGGCCTCAGGTTGTTCCGCTCCCGCCTGGGCCTGCTCGGCCTGCTCGGCGTACATCCGTTGCGCAAGGCCCGAAGACGCTTCCGTCAACTTGCGGGTGCGCTCCTCAATCTCATCCTTATTATCACCCTGCAGCACCTCTTCCAATTCAGAAATGGCAGCCTCGATACTGGCTTTCTCTTCCTCGGTAACCTTGTCGCCCGCCTCTTCGATCGTTTTCTTGGTGGCATGAATCAGACCATCCGCCTGGTTGCGCGCCATGACCAGCTCTTCAAATTTCCGATCCTCCTCGGCGTTCGCTTCAGCATCCCTGACCATGGCTTCGATCTCTTCATCGGACAGACCACTGGACGCCTTGATGACGATCGACTGCTCTTTGCCGGTTGCCTTGTCCTTTGCTGACACATTCAATATGCCGTTGGCATCCAGATCGAAACTCACCTCTATCTGTGGAACGCCTCTTGGTGACGGCGGAATGTTGGCCAGATCAAAGCGACCCAATGACTTATTCTGCTGGGCTTGCTTACGCTCGCCTTGCATAACGTGAATCGTTACCGCGGGTTGGTTGTCTTCCGCTGTTGAAAAGATCTGTGATTTCTTGGTGGGAATGGTCGTGTTCTTCTCTATCAACACGCTCATCACCTGGCCCATGGTCTCGATGCCGAGTGACAGAGGCGTAACGTCGAGCAACAGTACATCCTTGACGTCTCCCGAAAGCACAGCCGCCTGAATCGACGCTCCCATGGCAACCGCTTCATCGGGATTGACATCTTTCCTGGCGTCCTTGTCGAAGAATTCCCGCACCTTTTTCTGCACCAGAGGCATGCGCGTTTGGCCACCCACCAGAATGATCTCGTTGATATCGGTCACGCCGAGATCGGCATCTTTGAGCGCCGTACGCAATGGCCCTAGTGTCGATTCCACCAGGCTTTCCACCAATGATTCCAACTTTGCCTGGGTAACCTTGATCACCATGTGCTTGGGTCCCGACGCATCGGCCGTGATATAGGGTAGATTGACCTCAGTCTGTTGGCTGGTGGACAGTTCGATCTTGGCTTTCTCCGCCGCTTCCTTCAATCGTTGCAGGGCGAGAGGATCGTTGTGCAGATCCATGCCCGTATCCTTCTTGAATTCCTCGGCCAGATATTCGATCAGACGCAGATCAAAATCTTCACCACCGAGGAAGGTATCGCCATTGGTGGATAGAACTTCAAACTGTTTTTCGCCATCGACGTCGGCAATCTCGATGATGGAGATATCGAAGGTGCCACCACCCAGATCGTAGACCGCAATAGTGGAATCACCCCGGTCCTTATCCATGCCGTAGGCCAGCGCAGCGGCGGTGGGTTCATTGATGATTCTCTTTACATCCAGACTTGCTATGCGACCAGCATCTTTGGTGGCCTGACGCTGCGAGTCGTTGAAGTAGGCGGGCACGGTGATGACCGCTTCGGTCACCTTTTCGCCGAGATAGTCCTCAGCGGTTTTCTTCATCTTGGCCAATACCTGTGCCGAGACCTGAGGAGGAGCCTGTTTCTCACCTTTGACATCGACCCAGGCATCTTTGTTGTCCGCCCGGACAATTTTGTAAGGCACCATCTTGATGTCTTTCTGTACGACCGCATCGTCAAAGCGACGGCCAATCAGCCGTTTAACAGCGAACAGGGTGTTCTCAGGATTCGTGACCGCCTGCCGCTTGGCCGATTGCCCCACCAGTATCTCATCGTCATCCGCATAGCCGACGATAGAAGGCGTAGTACGATCGCCTTCCGAGTTCTCAATGATCTTGGGGGTATCGCCCTCCATGATCGCTACACAAGAGTTGGTGGTACCTAAATCAATACCGATTATCTTGCCCATGCTCCAGTCTCCAATTTGTATTCCTTCTCGCCAACTGCTTCCGGGTTAGGGGTAATATTGGCTCCAGAATGTGAATTTCAAGTGTTTCAAGCCTTTTCATCAATTCTCGTGTCGCCTTCCGGACCGCTCCCGGCCGGACCTTCGCTATCCTGGCCGCTCCCGGCCGGACCGTCCTTTTCCTGGCCGCCCTTTTCCTGGCCGTCCCTTTCCTGGGCGGCCGCGCTTGCGGCGGCCGCGGTTGCAGCGGCCCCGCTTGGGGTATCCCCATCTGGGGCGGCAGCGTCCACTGCGGCAGCGTCCACTGCGGCAGCATCCACTGCGGCAGCATCCACTGCGGCACGTTCCGGTGCGGTATCCGCCACGGCCTTGGACACAATCACCATGGCCGGTCGCACCAATCGTCCGTTCAGCCGGTATCCTTTCTGAACCACAAGCGCAACGGAATTGGGCTCCATCTCCGCTTTCTCAATAACGGATATCGCTTCATGGAATTGTGGATCAAAAGGCTCTCCCTCCGGGTCAAGCTGTTCAACGTTTTCCTTTACCAGCACGTCGAGCAGCATCTTCAGACAGATCTCGATCCCTTCCACCAATCCCGTGTTCGCTTCGTTGACCTGAGCCGCCGCCTCAACGGACTTCTCCAGGCTATCTACCGTGGGCAGCAGGTTCTGCAGTAGTCGTTCCGTGCCATATTTGTGGGCATTCTCCACATCGCGAGCCACCCGTTTGCGTACGTTCTGCATCTCTGCTTCAGCCCTTAAAGCCTGCTCCTGGAATAGCCCCACCTGCTCATTCGCCTTCACCAACTGATCCTGCAATTCCACCACCGTGGCTTTGGCGGACTTTTTCTTGGTTACCTTTTTCTTGCCTTTTTTGGTGGCTTTAGTCGACTGATCAGCCGCGTTTGCCGCGGCTTCGGCCGTGGTTTTCTCTTCCTCTCTCGCAGGCTCTTCCTTGCTGATCACAGGATCGTCGTCAATATCTGGGGTCTTGGTTCGTGTCATGCGTACTCGACTCCTACTACACCGCACAATTTGGTCACACAGCAATGCGCAACCGGTTAAGGATTAGGGATCAATATGGGGGCTTCGAAGGTCGATTCAAGTATTGAGGCGGCTTTGGATCAGCGGTCCAGGCTCATGAATCAACGAATGGACGCATCCAGCGCTTCACTGAGTATCTTGGCAGTGGCATCGACTATCGGAATCACCTTTTCGTATGCCATCCGGGTGGGCCCGATGATGCCAAGGACACCCACCCTATCACCTTCCACGTGATAGGGTGCGGTCACCACACTGCACTCGTCCAGCACCTTGTAACCGGACTCTTCGCCGATAAACAACTGCACGCCCTGGCTCTCCATACACCGGTCCAGCAAGTGCAGAATGTCGCCCTTCAGGGAAAACGCCTGGAACAGACTCCTGATATTCTCAAGCGCCTGGGTCCGCGCGGTCTCGATCAGCTTCTCCTGACCTGCGACCACATAGTCGCTGGCACTCTCCTGATTGAACGCCTGGCTGGCAACTTCCAGGGTGGTCTGCATCAACGAGTTCATGTTTTCTCTGTCCGACTGCATGCTGGATATCAGTTCTTTACGAATGCTGTTCAGAGATTGACCTGCAAAAGACTGATTGATGAAATTGGCAGCTTCCTTTAACTGGCTCTCTGCATACTCCCGACTGGTGTAGATGATGCGGTTGTGAACTTCGTGCTCATCCAATACCAGAATGGTCAACACCCTGTTGGCGGAAAGGCGCAGGAATTCCACGTACCTCAAGGTGGCATGCTCCCGCTTGGGCAGTGTGACGACACCTGCCATCTGGGTTACATCGGAGAGGAGGCCCGAGGCAGATTCGACCAGTTGCTGCGATGACATATCGGGATTGAATCCCCTGCTCAGGTGTTCAAGATCGATTGAATCGAGCGGCTTTACCTTCACCAGACTGTCGACGAAAAAGCGATAGCCAAGCGGAGTCGGAACGCGGCCGGCGGATGTGTGCGGGGACATGATCAGTCCCTTCTCTTCCAGATCCGCCATGATATTTCTTGCCGTGGCAGGACTGACGGACAGGTCAGCCTGATCCACCAGGGTCCTGGAGCCCACCGGCTGACCGTTCTTGATATAGCTTTCAACCAGAGCCTTTAACAGTTGTTGCGCTCGGCTGTCCACGGATCGTTTTTTCATAGTGAAACAGTTGCAAATTAGCAGCAGGGAATCAAGCTAAATCTACACGGAATCAGATGAAGTGTGCAGGAGCTGGCTCATCCGCTTTGGGGTGATTTCACCACTGAGGCCCGCCCCATGCGACTGTGACCGATTTCCTAATTCTTTGGGGCCATATCGCCATTGATATCCGATCGATGCGAGTGTGTACGATTTCCTGATTCTCCTGGGCATTTCGCCATCGATATCCGATCGATGCGAGTGTGTACGATTTCCTGATTCTCTTGGGGGCATTTCGCCATCGATATCCGATCGATGCGAGTGTGTACGATTTCCTAATTCTCTTGGGGGTATTTCGCCATTGACGTCCGATCGATGCGAGTGTGCACGATGTCCCAATTCTTTTGGGGCGATTCTCCATTGATGTCCGATCCATGAGTTAGTTTAATAGCTCTACCTGAACTGTCGGATGCCATGCGGATGTTGATCCACTTGTCGGTCTCCAATTTCACCATCGTCGATCAACTGGATCTTGAATTCAGTGGTGGGATGACGGTGATCACCGGAGAAACCGGAACCGGCAAATCCATCATGCTGGATGCACTCGGTATGGCACTGGGTGACCGGTCTGACAGCGGCACTCTGGGGAACCGAAGGGAGCGGGCAGAGATCAATGCGACATTCGAGATCTGCGCCAACGCGGATGTGCAGGACTGGTTGGCCGCCAGGGATCTTCTCGATGATGAATCAGACAACTGTATTCTAAGACGAGTCATCAGCAAGGACGGTCGCTCCCGGGGTTACATCAATGGACATCCCAGTACCGTTCATGATCTAAGAGTGCTGGGTGACATGCTCATCGATATCCACTCCCAGCATGAGCATCAGTCACTGCTCAAAGGCGAGACCCAAAGGCGAATCCTGGATGAGTTCGGTTCCAATAGCGAGCTGGCCCAGAGCGTTGCCGGTCTATTCTCGGAGTGGCAAACCAACCAGCAGAAGTTGGACGATCTGTCGAGTTCCACCGCGGAGCAATCCGCCCGACTGCAGTTGCTCACCTACCAGGCGGCGGAACTTGAGGAGCTGGCGATCGGTGACGGTGAACACAGTGAACTTGAGACGGAATTCAAGCGCCTTACCAGTGCCGAGGCCAGCCTGGCCAGTTGCCAGGAGGCACTGGCAATCCTGTCCGCGAGTGAAGATCCGGTCACCGCACAACTGAGTCGCGCGCTGAATCTGTTGAAGGATCTTGAGGATGATCGTCTGCAGAACGTCGTCGAGTTACTCGCCACCAGCCACATTCAGCTGGAGGAGGCCGGCAACGATCTGAGCCGTTACGTTGACAACTTCGAGATCAATCCGGCACGACTGCAGGAGGTGGAAGAGAGGCTGGGGAAGATTTACGAAATAAGTCGTAAGCACCGTACCACCCCTGCTGAATTGCCGGTCCTGGCAAGCAAGATAAGCGCCGAACTGGATGAACTGGGCAACGTCGACACAACCATGGAAGCACTGGCGGCAAAAGTGGATCAACTGCGATCTGAATACTTTACCGAGGCAGAAAAACTGGATCGAGCGCGAACAAAGGCGGCCCGGCTTCTTGACAAACAGGTTACCGCCCAATTGAAATCGTTAGGCATGCCGGCAGGTCAATTCGAAATCAGGCTGACTCCCATCGACGCATCCCACCCCTCTGCGCATGGACTTAGCAATACCGAGTTTCTTATTCGCACCAACCCTGATCAAGCGACGCGACCCCTCAACAAGATGGCTTCAGGAGGCGAGTTATCCCGAATCAGCCTGGCCATTCAGGTCATCGTTGCCAATACTTCAGAAATCCCTACGCTGGTATTTGATGAGGTGGACGTGGGCATTGGCGGTGGCGTTGCCGAAGTGGTGGGTGTTCTGTTGCGCAAGCTTGCCGCCAAGGGACAGATCCTGTGCGTAACCCATCTTCCCCAGGTTGCAGCCCAAGGCCACCAGCACCTGCATGTATCCAAGGCAATTGAAGGCAAGGCTACACAGACACGTGTCGTGCTATTGGACGGCGCCGCAAAGGTATCTGAAATCGCCAGGATGCTGGGTGGATTGGAGATTACCGACCAGTCGATTGCGCACGCCAGAGAGATGTTCGAGTCTGCGCAGAATTGACCTGCCGTATCAGCTTCCTATTCTTTGCAATCGGCACAGAGACCGAACAGGTTCAACTTGTGATCGGTCAATTCAAAGCCCAGCCTGGTGGCAATATTTTGTTGTCGTCTTTCGATTTCCCGGTCGCTGAATTCTTCCACCCTGCCGCACTTGAGGCAGACGATATGATCATGATGCCCCGTGCCGGCCAGTTCGAATACTGAATAGCCGCCTTCAAAGTGATGCCGAATCACAAGCGCCGCTGACTCGAATTGGGTCAGAACACGATACACCGTTGCCAGGCCGATCTCCTCGTTGGCGATGAGCAATTGCTTATATACGTCCTCAGCACTCAGGTGATGAACCGGGGAACTTTCCAGAATCTGGAGGATCTTAAGTCGCGGCAAGGTGATCTTCAGCCCTACACTTTTCAGTTGTTGCGTTTCCGAAACCATGTGAATTATCGTAGCAAGCGGGAATGCAGATGGTTATTATGACCGCTGCCTCCAATTGGAAGCAAACTGTAAAACGTAATTTGTCAGACCAACCCGGTGGTAAGAGAAGTCCCTATGAGAATTGCAGTCATTTTAGTCATGCTGGTCATCTGTGGCTGCTCGACTCTTCGCTTTCCTGGGGTTCACAGGATTACCGTCCAGCAGGGCAACGTCATCAGCCAGGCGATGGTCGACAAGCTAAAACCTGGTATGAGCAAGAACCAGGTGAAGTACATAATGGGAAACGCGATTGTCAATAACCCTTTGAATGCAGATCGCTGGGATTACGTCTACGATATTAAGATCGGTAGCGCTAGATCAAGCCTGCGGCGACGGTTATCTCTCTTTTTTGTTGAGGACAAATTGACGCACTTTGAAGGTGACTACAAACCCACTTCAGAGCATGAAAGAGAAGAACAAGAACTTAGCAGCGCGGTTAGCGAACAGACATCTTCATAAAGGGGCATGTACCAGGCCCGCCCCTTTACCAGAAAGTCAGAGAGACTGCTAGAATAGCGCCATTACAAAAACGATAAAGACCGCAACCGGCGCAATAAATCTTGCCGCAAACACCCAGGCGTTGAACAAGAGCGGATGTGTTTCGGACATCTGATCCCTCGGTATCTGACGATCCAAAAACCAACCGGCAAATAGAGAAATAAGCATGCCGCCGAGTGGCAACATGAATTGAGCAGTGAGAAAGTCGACGCTATCAAAAAAGTTCCGCTCACCCAGGAAGAACACGTCGACCCAGATATTACTCGAAAAAACCGTTCCCAGGCCCAGCAACCAGGCTATGGCACCGATCGTCACGGCAGCTCTCACCCGGGTGATCTTGAATTTCTCGACCGCCCAGGCCGCAGCCGGTTCCACCAGGGAGATGGCTGAAGTAATCGCTGCAAAGGATACCAAGACAAAGAACACGGTCCCGAAAAACTGCCCTGCGGCTCCCATCTTGCCGAAGGCCAGTGGTAGCGTAATAAACATCAATCCGGGTCCTGCTGAGCCTTCCAATCCGTTGGCGAACACCACCGGAAAGATCGCCATCCCGGCCAACAGAGCCACCACGGTATCCAGCACCGCTATGATGGCAACTGTGCCAAGGATCGAGGATTCCCGCGGCATATAGGATCCATAAGCCATCATCGTAGCCATGCCGAGACTGAGGGTGAAGAATGCATGACCCATGGCCACCAGCACCGCCTCCCAAGTCAGCTTTCCGAAATTGAAATCGAACAGAAAAGCCAGTCCCTCCCCGAAATGACCGGTAGTGGTAGCATAGCCGACCAGAACCAACAGGAGCACGAAGAGGGCAGGCATCAAGTACTTCACCGCCATCTCCAATCCCTGCCCCACTCCGCGGGCGACAATGAAGATCGTCAGACACATAAAGACCACCTGCCAGAAGAGCACCTCCCAGACATTGCCGGTGAAGGCGCTGAACAGCCCTTCCGCGACCCCGGCGTCTGCACCCACAAGCGCCCCACTTCCGGTTTTGAAGACGTACGCCATGGCCCATCCCGCGATGACCCCGTAATAGGAAAGAATCAGAAAACCGGCCAACGCACCCACCCAGCCAAGCAGTTGCCAATGCCTTGACCTGCCGGACCTTTCAGCCAGCGCCAGCATCGTGTTGATAGGACTCTGCCTACCCTCCCTGCCCAGCAGTACTTCCGCCATCATGATGGGAATACCGATCAGCACGACGCATCCCAGATAAACCAGGACAAAGGCACCGCCACCGTTCTCACCGGTGATATAGGGAAATTTCCAGATATTACCCAGACCCACGGCCGAGCCGGTAGCAGCCAGAATGAACATGATTCGACTTGACCACATACCGTGGATGGATTCGGTTGCTCCCGCCATGATTTATCCTTGTGGTAATTGCAGACTAGACGTGGCTGCAATTGTCGAGTATTTCATAAACTCACTCAACAGCCAGAGCCATCTCCAACCACTGCATTTTCAACAATTCCCGCCTATAATGCGCCGCCATGGCCAAGAACCGCTCCAAATCCCCGCCCCCAACCATCGCGCGTAACAAGAAGGCGAGGTTCGATTACCACCTCGAAGAACGCTTCGAGGCCGGATTGGCACTGGCCGGCTGGGAAGTAAAGAGTCTGCGCGCCGGCAAGGCGGAGCTGACAGATACCTACGTGCTGCTCAAAGAGGGGGAAGCCTTCTTGCTTGGCGCTCACATCACCCCGCTGGACACCACTTCCACCCACGTCACCGCCGATCCAACCCGAACCAGGAAACTGCTGCTCCACAAAAAGGAGATCGCCAGACTGTTTGGTGCGACAAAACAGAAGGGCAACACCTGCATTCCCCTGGCACTCTACTGGAAGGGCAACCGGGTGAAGTGCGAAATCGCGCTGGCCTCAGGCAAGAGACAGCACGACAAACGCCATGAGATCAAAGAGCGGGAATGGAAGCGGGACAAGGGTCGCGTGCTCAAATCCTACAATCGCTAGCTGTAGCGCCATGGCCCCGCCGCGACAATCCCTTGAATGTGGGTTAAAATACCAGGTTCCAATGGGGGCGATCCGGATTCGACGACGGTTGCGAAACCCAAGGTGCATGTCGAGAGGGTAGTAACTCTCGTTAAACAATTGCTGCAACTTCTATAGTTGCCAACGACGAAAACTACGCACTAGCCGCGTAAGTCGGCTAACCCCGGACGATAAGTGCTCGTGATTTGACTCCGGGGGCTCGTTTCACGAGATCGCAGACAAGTCCCGCTTGAGACAACACCTGCTAAAAACCCTTTCAAGCTCGCCTGCAACACCCTGTTCGTCGGGCTAGATGCGGGTTAAAACATAGACGAAACTAAACATGTAGAGCCGAAGGTAGAGTACTGGCGGACGCGGGTTCGATTCCCGCCGCCTCCACCAACACAGGGGTTTTTTAAAACCCACGATCGCCCACTATACCCAATACAATAAGGTTTTATGGGGGGTTTAACGCCTATGACTTCCTACAGCGTCTAGTGAAATCTTAGGTTTTTAGTAACACGCATAGTAACATTGACTCTCTATTACCAAACTTAGTGTTACTAAAGATGGCA
>Ga0187827_10000458_pt1 | contig 64217 bp, 59 predicted proteins | sample ETNtaG_39_FD_167969 | JGI IMG/M metagenome (GOLD analysis project Ga0187827, IMG submission 167969) | Marine microbial and viral communities from oxygen minimum zone, Eastern Pacific Ocean - ETNP2014_SV_150_PacBio MetaG (Illumina Assembly) | ecosystem: Environmental > Aquatic > Marine > Hypoxic... | reverse complement strand
TTTCTGCTTGGGAAAATGCCTACGGAAAGAAACGTGTGGGGGAGTGGATAAGGAAATGGGAAGAATCTCGTGAATTGGGGGACCGGGACTTTTTCACGGAAGAGGTGACAAAGTAATTCCCCAGTTTTACTTCTACTTCATATTTCCCACCTCTATCTAACAGAGATAAGTTAATGCATTAATTGCAGGAGGCGAGACTCGCATGATACAGGTGCTACCGAGGAGAGGAAAGGGAGCGCAAATAACGCCTCCGAAAATGGTGTCTGTAGTTATATACTTCTGTCACCCGGCTAATTGAGGGTTGTCTTACCCTTCCGCCGATGTGTAAACTTCACCGCAAGGAGAGTACCTTAATAGTTGAACGAATTACTTAATATTTTCAGAAACCGACCCGCTATCACGGTTGCTGCACTGCTGTTGATTCTCGTTATCGGATTGGTGTTTCTGTCTCGCCCCGATGAACCCGAGATTCCTTCCGGTAAAGCTGACTTTTCCCCGTCCCCCGGTACTACTCTTTCTGGCGAATATCTGGCTGCAGGTCCCCTCAACAGTTCCGCTCGTTGTGGTGAAAGCAGTTGCCACCCGGATATTTATGCTCAGTGGGAACTGTCTGCTCACAGGAATTCCTCTTTCAATAACCCTTTCTATAAAGCCGCCGTGGAGTATCTTCTCGCCTCAGCTGATACGGCCGCCGTTCGATGGTGCGGGAGCTGTCATGATCCCGTCATGCTTTACTCTGGTCGTATGCGTTCCGGGATCGATATGGACCAGTCCGAAGCGTCCGCAGGCGTCACTTGTGAAGTGTGCCACGCCATAGTGGACGTCCGGGATATTACCGGTAACGGCAACTATGTTCTGGATGCACCGAAAGAGGCCCCCTTTGCCCGGTCACGTGGCATCGGAAAGTTGATCAACGGTATGATCATCCGCGTCAATCCCAGTCCGCACCGAGAGGCCTTTATGAAGCCCATCCACAAAGATGAAAAATTCTGTACCACCTGCCATAAGGTGAGCCTGGACGTTCCTATCAACCATTACCGCTGGTTACGGGGCCAGGATGAGTACGGTGCCTGGCAGGCAAGCGGCGTCAGCCATAACGCCGTGGCATCTTTCTACAGACCGCCTGTTCCGCTGGAGTGTACCAGCTGCCATATGTTTGACGTCGCTTCAAATGATAAGGGCAACGACGATGGTAAGGTGAATAGCCACTGGTTCCCCGGTGCTAACACCGCTTTGCCGATGCTTCCTACCATGGCTAGCAGAGAGTGGGTGGACCGTACCTCCGAATACCTGAAAAGAAACCGCGTCTCCGTTGATATCTTTGGCATTCACGTGGATGATAAACTGGTATCTGCTTTAGGTGATAAGCTCCGCGTCCGACCGGGGCAGCAGATCCGTTTCGAAGTGGTGGTTCGTACTCTCAATATTGGTCATTTCTTTCCTGGCGGAACAATAGATTCCAATGAAGCTTGGCTACAGGCGGTAGGTCGAAACAGCAGGGGAGAGACAGTCTTCTCAAGCGGCGCCATGGAACCTGACAAGACTGTGGACCCTGCCGCCCATTTTTTTCGAGGTGTCCTGCTGGACGGCAATGGCCAGTTCATCCTCAAGCGAAACCCTCATGAGTGGCGCACCACTCTTTATAACAACACCATCCCACCTGGCGCCGCCGATGTGATCCACTATACCTGGACCGTTCCTTGGGACTTTAATGAAGATCTAACTCTCACCGTCCGTCTCAACTACCGCAAGTTCAACCGTGACCTCACGCTCCACTCTCTGGAGACGCCAGTGGATCTCCCAATTGTGGAAATGGCCACCGATGAAATCATCCTTACCGTTTTCGATGATACTGACTTCGATCCCGCTGGAGGTATGCGCCACAATGACTATGGCATCGGCATGTTTCGCCAGAACAACCTTGGCCAGGCTCTTGAAGCATTTGAAAAAGTGACGGAGCTACTCCCGGACTACGGCGACGGCTACATTAATTCTGCCCGGGTCCTTATCGAAGAGGGAGAGTTCGTACAGGCCCGGGAACGTCTCAACCGTGCCCTCATGCTGGAGCCCGGCTACCCCAAGGCCAACTATTTTCTCGGTGTTATTGCTAAGATGGAAGGGGATTTTGAGAAGGCGATAGATCTTTTTTCATCCGTCCGGGAAACGAACCCCCGGGACAGACAACTTTTGAAAAATCTCGGCCAGGCTCACTACTTTTCGGAGAATTGGGAACAGGCCCGATCTGCTTACGAAGCAGCGCTGGAGATTGATCCTGAGGATGACGATACTCACTACAATCTAATGCTCATCAATCGGAATCTCGGTAACATGGACCGCTCCCGTGCCCACAGTAAAAAATATCTGAAGTATAAGCCTGATGAAGTGGCCCGGTCCATTAGCCAGTCCGCTCGGCTTAACTTTCCACACGCCAACAACGAGGCCCAACCCGTTCACTCTCATCCGTTAACTTCGCCCCTCCGCACCGCCGCCAAGGACTAAACACCCCATATAGAAACGGACGTGTCATTCGTCTGTGATTGAATTATATTCTCCTTCTTCGCGGGGTGAGTCAATTCAACAGTGCAACTGGAGATGATTAAATGACTATGTTGGCAATAATACGCTCTGTTTTATTTCTTTTTATAATATTGATTGGACCGCCATTAACAGGACAGTACACCAATTCAAACGAGGCCACCATACTTTTGGGCCAGGGGCCTAACCCCGCTCCAGACCGGCGAAGCGGCGAGGGAGAGGGTCCTTTTGAGCGGCTTATCATTCGTGGCGGTACCCTCATCGACGGCACCGGCGGCCCGCCCCGCGGTCCTGTGGATATTGTAATTGAAAATAACCAGATTATCCGAATTGCCTCAGTGGGTACGCCCTTTATACAGATTGATGAAGATCGCCGTCCTAAAGATGCCACCTACGAGCTGGATGCTGAAGGGATGTATATACTCCCCGGCTTTGTGGACCTCCACATCCATAGCGGAAACCAGTTTAAAGCTCCAGATGCAGAATATACTTACAAGCTCTGGCTGGCACATGGCATAACCACCGTTCGTGGTGTCGCTTTGGGACCCATGGAATGGACTCTCAGCGAAAGGGACCGCAGTGCGAAAAATGAGATTGTGGCTCCCCGCATCTATGTTTACGAAAGGCCCGGTAATGGGGAAGATTGGAAAGATGGTTCCATCAATGACCCCGAGACTGCTCGTAAGTGGGTCCGCTACGCCACCCGGAAAGGGGTGGATGGGCTGAAACTGGGCGCCTTCCGCCCGGATATAATGGAGGCGCTTCTGGATGAAGCAAAAAAACAGAAACTAGGCTCCACAGCTCACTTGGCACAGACCGGAGTGGCACAGATGAATGCAATCGATGCTGCTCGGCTTGGCCTTGGCGCCATGACACACTACTACGGCCTCTTTGAAGCACTCTACAAAAATCACGACGTCCAGCCGTGGCCCGTGGATATGAACTACACCAATGAACAGGACCGCTTCGGTCAGGTGGCCCGGCAGTGGAACATGATCCACGAGCGGGGAAGTGATGAATGGGACGCCTTGCTGAAAGAATTCAAGGAGCTCGACTTTATTCTTGATCCCACCATGACTGCCTATCTTGCCAGCCGGGACGTCATGCGGGCCCGTAATGCCGACTGGCACGAAAAGTACACTCTCCCATCCCAGTGGGAATTCTACCAGCCCAGCAGAGTCTATCACGGCTCCTACTACTACGATTGGACTACTTGGGACGAGGTGGCGTGGAAGAACTTTTACCGTGTCTGGATGTCATTCCTCAATGATTACAAGAATATTGGCGGCCGGGTTACTGTCAGCTCAGACGCCGGCTATATCTACAACCTTTACGGCTTCTCTACCATTGAAGAGATGGAGCTGCTTCAGGAGGCGGGTTTCCATCCGCTGGAAATTTTCCGCGGCGCCACTATGCATGGCGCCCAGGCCATCTTTGACCCCAAGGGAGAAAAGATACAATTTGGCGTAGTCCGTGCCGGCATGCTGGCCGATCTCGCCATTGTCGGTGAAAACCCCGTTCAAAACCTGAAAGTACTCTATGGTACCGGCGCTGTCCGCCTTAACGATGAGACAGGTAGAGCCGAGCGTGTTGGTGGTATTCTCTACACTGTGAAAGACGGCATCATTTATGATGCCAAGCAGCTGCGGAAAGACGTGGAAAAGATGGTTCGGAAACAGAAGAGGGAAAGAGGGGTTCGGTAGTATTTAAACAGTTAAATGTGATGAGACAGGATAAGAACAGGTTTATTCTCGCTCTTATATTAGCGGCTTTTGGCTGCGACAGCACACCGGAAGTAGCCATCGACACACCGGCTCCGGCTGACACTGTGGCTGAAGCTGTACCTATCACACTCACCGCTACCGATAACGACTCTGTCACTTTTGTGGAGCTTTGGGTAGACGGTGATTCCACCGGCCTTACGGACGACTCAGAACCTTTCTCTTTCCGATGGAACACTGTCGACTACGGGAACATCTCCGCTCACAATCTCGTGGCCTACGCCGTTGATATCGACGGCAACCGCGGCAAGAGCGACACTGTTACCATCACTGTGGATAACCGCCAGTCATATCCAGAGCCCAAATCGGTGGATAGCACCGCCTTTATGAACGGCCGATATACTCTTAACTGGGTATTAGCCGCAGATAATGATTTTGCTTCCTACCGTATCGAGAAGTCAGATGATCCGAAGATGGCTGAAGCCCAGGTGATCACTACCTTCGAAAACAGGAACACAACCACCTTTACCGATAGTAACATGGATCCGTTGCAACACCATTATTATCGTGTTGTTGTTATTGACACCCTTGGTTTTGAGTCTCCCGGGCCTATTCACCGTTCGGACCTCTATCCACCACCTCTTCCTGCTAATGTCACCGCTGTCACCTACGACTATGACGCCATGACAGTGGAGTGGACCCCCAGCAACGGCGAAAACTTTGAGCAGTACACGCTTTTTACCGCCTCTTCCGAAGTAGGTTCCAGAAGAGCAGTGGCCACTTATGATGATCCCACCGTCACCACTCATATTCTGGATAATTTCGATCCCACCCGGGAAAACTGGTTCTGGGTTGTTACTCGGAACATTTATGATCAGACCACCCAAGGTGAAGGGATCACTCACACTCCCGATCCGCCTCCTGCGACTCTGGCTGTCACATCGGTGAAATATAACCTGAAGAAAATGATCATTAATTGGGAGAAAACGCCTGATGAAGATTTCAGAGTCTATGAACTGCTCCACAGTGAAACTGAGGACGGAATCAGGACATTGGTTGCTACTGTCGAAGATCCCGAAATAACCAGCCACACACTCACTGATTTTGATCCCACCTATGAGAACTGGTTCTGGGTCCGGGTCACCGATCACTGGAGGCTCAGATCCATTGGGAATGCCATGACACATGAACCGGATAAGCCGCCAAGACCTATTGCCGTCAGGTCCGTCAGCTACGACCTTGAGAAGATGACCGTAAAGTGGCAACGATCCAGAGAGAAAGATTTCCTTGCTTACGAGGTCCTCCATTCGGACAGCGAGATGGGGGAGAAGCAGCTGCTGGAGATTATCACTAATCCCAAAACAACCACCTATCGGTGGAAAGATTTTGATCCCACCCATGAGAACTGGTTCTGGATCCGAGTTACCGATCACTGGGGCCTTACCTATAAGGGGTCGGGCAAGACTCATGAGATCGACCCACCACCGGTCTCCGTGGATGTGGACTCTGTCTGGTACAATGAACAAATAATGACCGTTACTTGGGGCATTTCCGAGGAAGCTGACTTCGCTTACTACGAACTATTCACTTCCGACATCGAATATGGTAATCGTCGGCCTGTAGTGAAGATTGGTGACATTAACCGGACCAGTTATATCTTCCGTCATTTCGATCCCACGAAAGAGAACTGGTTCACTGTGGACGTGGTGGACAAGTGGGGACTCAGATCAACCGGTCGGGCCAGGACCAACGAAGCAAACGAACCGCCTGAGCCCATCCGCATCATCTCCGTCGATTATAATTTTGAACAGTTCAACATTACTTGGCGAAAAACTGCCCAAGCCGATTTTTCTTTTTATGATCTTCTTGTCTCCACCGAACGGGATGGTAAGCAGAAGCGGCTAGTGACACTTACCTCAGTGGAGGATACAGCGTACACTATTAACGGTAGGGGTGTGTTTGACCCCACCCGGGAGCACTGGTTCTGGATCCGTACCGGGGACACCTGGGGGCAAGAGGTGACAGGTCCCGGCTATCGGGTTTTGGATGATCCTCCGCTCATGTCTTATCTCCAACCTGTGGAATACCGCAAGGACCAGTTCATTTTCACCTGGGCTGCCAACGGCGAGGATGACTTCAGCCGTTACAACCTATATGAATCAGCTAAACCTGAAATGCTTGATGAAACTATAATCTTTACAACCGTAGACAGGATAGACACCACATTTGTTCTTCAAGGGATCGACCCTTGGGAAGCCCACTACTATCGTCTTGAAGTGGAAGATGTCTGGGGGCTTCGAACAACCGACGAGATCCGTAAAGGTGATTCGGAGAGCTGGTTTATTGCAACCCATGGTGACGTGCACCATGAAGAGGGACGTTCGGTCCAGGAAACTGCCGACGGTGGGTTCATCGTTGCTGGTCACGCCTACGCCAATGAGGACAACGGTGACATTTGGCTCGTAAAGACCGATCCCAAAGGCAATATCGACTGGACTCAAACCTACGGTGGCGACGGCGACGACCATGCCTATTCAGTTCAAGTCACAGCAGATGGCGGCTATGTTGTGGCCGGTTTTTCTGAGGCCATTGCCGAAAAGTGGAGCGACGCCTGGGTAATCAAGACTGATAACGAAGGGCGCGTAGAGTGGAACCGGACCTACGGCGGTTTTCGTTGGGATAAAGCACACCACATTCGTCAGACTACTGACGGCGGTTACATCATCACAGGTTATACCTTTTCGCGCGGTAGCGATAATGCTGATATCTGGCTCATCAAGGCCGATGCCAGCGGTTATCCGGTCTGGACAAACACTTTCGGCGGCCCCGACTGGGAGTATGGCTATGCGGTCCAAGAGACTGCTGACGGAGGTTATATTATTTCAGGATTCACAGAGACAGAAGAGAAGAAATCAAGTCGCATCTGGTTGGTGAAGACCGATAGTCAGGGCCAGGAGCAGTGGACAAGAACATTCGGGAGCCGAAAGCACAACACCGGCCACTTTGTTCAGGAGACTGCCGACGGCGGTTACATTGTTGTAGGTATCACTCAGTCGTTCTTCCCCAATTTTGAAGATGTTTTGCTTATTAAGACCGATGCTGTCGGCGAAACTCTCTGGGAAAAGACCTTCGGTGGGCAGAGCTGGGACCGGTGCCATACTGTCCGGCAAACCGATGACGGCGGTTACATCCTGGCCGGTTCCAGCCGTCTCAAAGAAGAGAGTAATGCCGACGCCTGGCTCCTGAAGACAGATGCCGTTGGCAATCCCCTTTGGAAGCAGACTTTTGAGAGTATATCCAGTGATGAGATCACCTCTCTCCAAATCACCTCAGACGGCGGGTTCGTTCTGGCAGGATCCAGTGCATCCATGGATGGCAGCCCCGCCGATTTACTTTTGATCAAAACTGATGCTCGCGGCACAACACCATCCCGGCCGGAAGAGGCTCTCCACCGCCTCGGTGCTGTGTTAGAAAGAGAGTAAGAGATCCACTGGGAATTGCTTTATTGTTTATCAATCGATTTATAACATAGAGGACGAAATGAAAAAGACAGCTGATGTAATTATCATAGGTGGTGGCATCATGGGGTGTAGTAGCGCCTACCAGCTTAGTAAAGCCGGTGTGAAAGTTACCCTGCTGGAAAAGAGGTATGTAGGAGACGGTCCTACAGGCAAATCGTCTGCTATCATCCGGCAGCACTACTCCCATAAAATCACTGCCAGCATGGCATTCCATAGCCTGAAAATATTTCACAATTTCAAGGATGAGGTGGGAGACGAATGCGGATTTAATCATACAGGATTTCTCAATGTGGTGAGTAAGAAAGACCTAGAAGGCCTCAAGCTTAACGTACAACTCCAGCAATCTCTCGGTATCAACACTAAGGTTATATCAGGTGAGGAAATTGCTGAAGTGATGCCTGGTCTGGTAACCAATGATCCTTTGTATGCTGCTTACGAACCTGACGGCGGTTATGCAGATGCTTATTTGACTGTTGGCGCTTACGCCCGAGCGGCAAAAAAGCTGGGTGCCGAGATAGTTCAGAAGGCGGAAGTGACAGCCATCCGGCGGTCAGGTGATAAAGTTGTGGGTGTCGATTCATCAAAGGGTCAGTTTGATGCACCTGTCATTCTTAGCGCCACCGGAGCTTGGGCCAAAGGGGTGGGTCAAATGGTTGATCTGGATCTTCCCATTAATTCCTGCAGAGTTCAGGTGGCCTATTTCCACCGCCCAGGGGATATGAAAGGTTATCATCCTGTTGTTACTGATTTTGTGAAGGCCATTTATTTCCGGCCCGAAGGGACGGATCTTACTGTTGCCGGTCTCGTCGATCCAGCGGAAGCAAATGTCGTTGTCGATCCGGACGAATACGACGAAGGTGTGAATCTCGATTTTGTCACTGAGGTTGGCGAAAAAATCATGTACCGCTATCCGGATATGGAAAAGTCAGAAAGCCGGGGCGGTTACGCCTCTCTCTATGCCGTCACCCCTGATTGGCACGCCATCGTTGATGAACTACCTCAAGGGAGCGGTTACTATGTCTGTTCAGGTTTCAGCGGCCACGGTTTCAAACTGGGACCAGCGGTGGGCCTTATGGTAGCCGATTTCATTACAGGAAATTCCACACCGAAATTTGACCACACCCTTTTCAGATTTTCCCGTTTTGAAGAAAAGAACACGATGGAAGGTAGATACCAATACAGCATAGCGGGGTGATCAGAAACTTGAGACTGGAGAAAAGCAATGAGAAGCGACAGAAGAACATTTCTTAAAACCGCTACGTTTGGAGCGGCCGGTGTTGCTCTGGGGAATTCCTTGACAATGGGTCAGGGAAAGCGAACTGTGGACAAGTTATACGAGGGAGCTATTGTTATTGATTCCCTTTCGGTAGGGCGTCAATGGGGGGAAGTGGCATACTCCGCAGTTAAGGAATCCGGTTACACGGGGATTCAGACCAGTCTTCACAACCGAACATGGGACGGTGCCCTGAAAGATATTGCGGAATGGAATGATAGAATTTCTGAGAACCCTAACCTTTTTTTCAAAGCTACTACTGCTAATCATTTCCGTCAGGGAAAGAAGGAAAATAAACTAGCGGTCATGTATGGACACCAGAATACCACAATGATTGAAAATAAAATTAACCGTCTTGATATTCTTCATGACTTGGGTACCCGCTGTATCCAGCTCACTTATAATTCACGAAACTTGGTTGGTGATGGATGTACTGAACGAACCAACGCCGGTCTTTCCGATTTTGGGGTGGATGTTGTTAAACGCATGAATGAACTGGGTATTATTGTTGACCTTTCACACTGTGGAAAACAGACCTCATATGACGGTATACAGTTTTCTGAGCCACCTGCATGCTTCACGCATACTATGTGTGAATCTATCTATAGGAACCATCCCAGAGCCAAAACGGATAACCAAATCCGGACGATGGCGGATAAAGGGGGCGTCATGGGAGTGGCTGCACTGGGGTATTTCGTAGGTCCCGACCCTGGTGGGAAAACCACCATTGAAACATATCTTGATCATGTGGACCATGCGGTGAAGGTTGGTGGCATTGACCACGTTGCGCTTTGTACTGATTTTCCTATTCAGGGGATAAAAGTGTGGGCAACCAAAGAAACCTGGTACGAGCCAAGGCTCAAATCGTTCAAACCTTCCTACAACGTAAAGTGGCCTCCTTGGATACCTGATCTGGATAAACCTGGAAGATTCCGGAGTGTGGCTCACGGTCTCAGTAAACGCGGCTATTCCGATGATAAAATAGAAAAAATACTTGGACTTAACTGGTTGCGCTATTTTGATACCGTTTTGGAGGGTTAATGCAGATAGTAACGAAAAAATTGAAGAAATAAACTATGTTGTCTATATCCCGTTGTAATAACGTAAATGATCTCAGGTCTCTTGCAAAACGCCGTTTACCCCGGTCCATGTTTCATTATATTGATGGTGGAGCGGATGATGAGGTGACTCTCCGGCGAAACACGGATGCTTTTGAAGACTATGAGATTCAACCTCGCTTCCTCAGGCCGGTAGATGAGATTGACACAACTGTCACACTCTTCGGCAAAAAACTCGATATCCCATTCTTCATCGCACCCACCGGCATGTCGAGGCTTTTCCATCACACCAAGGAAAATGCGGTAGCCCGTGCCGCCGCCAAGTTTGGAACGGCGTACAGCCTGTCAACACTTGGAACCGCCAGTCTTGAGGAAATTTCTGAGGAGACAGATGGGCCGAAAATGTTCCAGATCTATATCCTGAAAGACAGGGAACTCACCCGGGAGTTTGTGGAGCGGTGCAAGGCCGCAAACTATGACGCCCTCTGCCTCACTGTAGATGTCCCTCTTGCTGGGAACCGGGAAAGGGACAAAGTGACTGGCATGACCATGCCGCCGCGATTTACGATGAAGAGTTTCTTCAGTTTTTTTACCCACCCGAACTGGTCATTCAACTTCTTGCTTCATCCCGATTTCCGTCTGGCCAATGTGGTCCACCGGGTTGATGCCCTGGGCAAAGGTGCTATGGGCCTCATAGAATATGTGAATAGTCAATTTGATAGGACAGTCACCTGGGACGATGCTTCCCGGCTCATTCAACAGTGGGGGGGGCCTTTTGTCATTAAGGGGGTACTTACTTCCGAAGATGCAAAACGGGCCCGGGAGATCGGCGCCACAGCGCTCATGATTTCCAACCACGGCGGCCGCCAGATGGACGGTGTCCCGGCAGCCATAGATTGTTTAGCACCCATAAGGGATGCTGTTGGAAGTGACATGGAACTGATTCTGGACGGCGGCATCCGCCGCGGAACTCATATGCTGAAGGCATTGGCATTGGGAGCAAATGCTGTTTCTATCGGTAAGGCCTATCTCTACGGACTTGCCGCCGGAGGGCAAAAAGGGGTAGAACTGGTACTTCAGATACTAAAGGATGAACTGGAACGTGACATGGCACTTATGGGATGCGGAACAATTCAGGAATTATCTAAAGAATTTGTAAAACGCCGATACAATAGAAGTATTCCATGAAAGCTATTATAGGGCTTTTTCTTACACTCTCAATCATAGTTTCTCAGTCCTCAGCTGACAAGCAGTTTGAGGATATTGCCCAGCTTCCCACTTATTTTGGCGGTTTTTTGGAGCACTATGCCCTAAGGCAGGAGCTTCAAAAGCGGCGCGGTGCTAAATTTGTGTTGAAAGATTACCATGATGAGGAACTCTCTTTTGGCTCACCACCTGTCCAGTATGTGCGGGCACTCATGCTGGACGAGCTCATTCCGGCGATAAAATGATCCATTCGAAACGACTTATGCTTGTCACAATTCCTCGATGGAACTTAGGAGTATTTATATTACTTGTTTTTTTGGCCATGTTTTTCTATCCGGGTGGTACTTATCGTGATGGTACTACTGAAGGCTATATTTTTTCCCAAAACTTCTTGAGTGATCTGGGGCGGTGGGCTGTATATAACGGTCAGGAAAATTATTTTTCATCAGTCCTTTTTAGCTTTGCATTTGCTGCGACTGGGCTAGTCTTCTGCTTCTTTTTTTTGACTCTTCCGTCACTTTATTCAAAGGAAAGAAATATCTATTTGGTTTCAATGATAGGATCGGCCGGCGGTATTCTTGGAGGTATCTTTATAATGGGCAGTGGTCTTACGCCAGGGGACTTGATGTTAGATCCTCACGTTTTTTTTAGCAATTGGTGTTTCAGATTCTTCCTCATTGCTGCAGTATGTTATACATTTGTTTTCTTTAGGACTGACACAATGCATACCATATACGGGATGGGCTACGGTCTTTTTGCATTTCTCATAGCTGTTTACATCGGTATCATTGAATTCGGTCCTTCTATAGAAGAGAGCCTGTCAGCACTTAAGATTCAGGTCGTCTCACAAAAACTGATCTGTCTCACATTCATTCTTGCCGTGGCGTTTCAGACTTACGGCAATGAAGAGGCCCTTGGAAAGCGGGGCATCTAACCTTCTTGTCTTATCTTAATTCCATGTCATCTTAAGGATCTGTAGATGAGTTCCCCTTTAAGGATCGGTCTCATGGGATTCGGCCGTATTGGTCGCAACCTGTTTCGCCTCGGCTATGACAATCCCAACTTTCAGTTTACCGCCATCAGCGATCTGGGTCAACCGGAAACTCTCAGGTATCTACTGCTCCGTGATTCCGTCCACGGTCCCTTTGATGTGGAAGCTACCGTCAACGACAGTTACCTTGAAGTAGGTGATCAAAATGTGAGACTCCTCCCTGGGGGCAAACCTTCGGAGATCCCATGGGATATGATGAACTTGGATGTGGTCATTGATTCCACCGGTGTCACCTGGGCTGACGAAGAGGTAGAGGCCTATCGCAACCACACCAAACGAACCATTATCACAAATCCGGATGTCACCTCTGTTGACCGCATTGTTGTTCCAGGTGTGAACGAATCTGAAATTTCTCAGGATGACAAAATAGTATCGCCGTCTTCCTCCACTACTCAGGTCCTGGCACTCATGCTCAAGATTTTGGATCAGGAATTTGGTGTTAGGAACGCAATGATGGCCACTGTTCATGCGTACACTTCAGATCAGCCCTTGGCTGACAATACGCGGGTTCGGCGGCGCCGGAGCAGGTCAGCTGTGGAAAATATCATCCCCAACGAAACACCTTCACCCCGGCTGGTGGAAGCCATGTTCCCTCATCTAAAAGGAAAAGTGAAAGGGATTGCATTCAACGTACCCGTCCCTGACGGTTCTTGTATTGATCTTACCACGGAGCACGATAAAATGCCCTCTGTTGACAATGTAAATGAAGTTATGAAAATCTGGTCTCAGGGCGACTTATCCCATATTGTAGGATATACGGAAGATCCCATCGTTTCCAGCGATGTTATCGGCCGTGGGGAGTCCATGATCTTTGATGCCAAGGCCACCATGATTGCTGCCGGCAACTTTTTGAAAACAATCTGTTGGTATGATAACGGGTGGGGTTATTCAAAGCGCATTTTAGAGCTAGTAGAAGCCTACAGCGGCCTGGGAGGTGACAGTTGAGAATCGCCATTAACGGTTTTGGCCGTATTGGCCGGTCAGTTTTTCGAATTTTAAACGAACGGTCTGATGTTGAGGTGGTAGCAATTAATGATCTTTCTGAGCGGGAGGCACTGGTCTATCTGTTAAAGTACGATACTGTCATGGGCCGCTTTCACGACAAAGCGGAACTCACCGATGATATACTTAAAACTTCCAACCATACAGTTACCCTGCTTTCGGGTCCCGTTCCTGCCCAGCTTCCCTGGGATGACATGGGCATTGATGTGGTCGTGGAAGCTACCGGTGTTTTTAGGCAGAAGGAACAGTTGGAGAGCCACCTGTCCGCCGGTGCCAGTAGGGTTGTTCTTACCGTCCCTGCCAAAGATGAGATTGATTACACAGTGGTTATCGGTGTGAATGATGACGATCTGAAGCCTGAGCACAAAATTATTTCCAATGCCAGCTGTACCACCAACTGCCTCGCACCCATGGCCAAGATACTGAATGATGCTTTCGGAATTGAGACAGGTGTCATTAATACCATCCATGCTTACACCAATGATCAGCGGCTGGCTGATGTCCCCCATAAGGATTGGCGCCGGAGCCGCGCTGCAGCTGAGAATGTGATCCCTACAACCACAGGTGCTGCACGGGCTGTGGGGATGGTTCTTCCTGAACTTGATGGGAAACTGGACGGGATTGCTATGCGCGTTCCCGTTCCTGACGGATCAGTGGTTGATCTGGTGGTTCGTTTGAATCAGGATGTTACCGAAGAACGTGTAAAAGAAGCAGTCCGCACCGCTTCTGAGACGGATAAGCTGGCGCCTATCTTAGAATACCAGGAAGAACCTGTCGTTTCTACCGATATAATAGGTAATAGCCACTCTTCCATTTTCGACGCACCGTTTACACAGGTCATTGACGGCTCGCTGGTAAAAACACTCAACTGGTATGACAACGAGTGGGGCTATTCTAACCGCGTCGTGGACCTTATGGATATCCTCGCCAGGTTTGACAGCGGCACGACGTGAAGGGCGGCCGGAAAGTTGTCCTCGCCATTTTTCTCTTCTGGGCATTTTTTCTTTCTGCTCTCGGCATTTTGCTGAACCGCTACGACTGGCTTTAACGGTACCTCTTCCGTGAAAAAAAGAGTGTTCCATTTTATTGTGCTCCTGCTGCTTGTCGGCTGTGCAGGAGAGCCCACAGTGGTTACCGAGACCTATCCCAACGGTCAGAAAAAAGAGGAGGGAGGCATTCTCAATGATCGCAGGGAAGGGAATTGGGCATGGTGGTATGCTTCAGGCCAGAAGCGTGGTGAAGCAATCTACAATAATGGAAAGAAGAACGGGCCCGCTTCTTACTGGTTCAAAAACGGGAATTTAGATCGGAGGGGTGAATTTAGGAAAGATAGGCTTCATCACGAGTGGATTTTTTGGTATCCCAGCGGCGTGAAACGGTCGGTTGCTACTTACTTAAGAGGCAAGTTTCACGGTCCTTACGGGCGTTGGTATGAAAACGGTCAGCAGGAGATGGAGGGACACTACTATCGCGGTGAGCGAACGGGTGAATGGAGTTGGTGGTATGAATTGGGACAACTTCGATCGAGAGGATTTTATGAGAGAGGAAAACGGACAGGCAAATGGACCTTTTGGGATACGAAAGGAAAAATGACTCGAGAAATGAATTTCAATCCATCAGATTGACTTCAAACATTGTCTTTAAGTAACACTACTTATGTCATTTTTCACTACCACCCTTTTTAATATGATAAAGACCCGTAATATTGATTAAACCTGTATCAGTCGGCATTTTCATTTATAATGATGTGGAGGTTCTGGATTTCACTGGCCCCTTTGAAGTTTTTTCCACAACACGCAAGCAGGCAGGCGGTGAAGAAAAGTATCTTTATTCTGTTTGTCTCATCGGGCCCAAAGATGGTGCCATAACGACAAGAGGCGGCATGGAAGTGAAACCCCATTTTTCCATTAGCTCACATCCTCAACTGGACCAGCTTATCGTTCCCGGTGGCTATGGCACCCGGCCGCTCATGCACGATGAATCCGTAATTGATTGGATCCGGTCATTCGACCCAAAGAGTACACGTTTGGCATCTGTCTGTACCGGGAGTTTACTTCTCGCCAGCGCCGGGCACCTTGACGGAAAGCGTGCCACTACTCACTGGACCGTTCTGGACATGATGGAAAAGTCTTTTCCCGAGGTTCAGGTGGACAGGGATTGTCACGTCATCATTGATGAAACTGTTTTCACTTCGGCTGGAGTCTCCGCCGGCATCGATCTTGCTCTCCAAATGGTCAGACTCGATTTTGGAGAAGCGCAGGCGGATTGGACCGCTCGCCACATAGAGTACGCTTTCGACAGTGAAAACTTTGAAAGGAGACTGAAGGCGGACAATGGCTGACAGAGTAATATTATTCGAAAACTGGGGCGAGGGGCGCACTTTCGGGTCATTTATAATAAACTGTATTCCATACCGGGATTGTTGGTTGGATAGATGATAATCGCTGCGGTGGAAAACAGATAGATCGGCCATACTAGAGATGAACAGAACGCTTGTAATCCTCCGCTATCCGATCTTTGCCTCCGCGTTGGTTGGATTGGTGACAGGCATCTGGGCTGGTCTAATTCGGATCGGATGGTGGTTCCCTTTCAGTGAGCATATCCCCCTTGAGGCTCACGGTCCTCTCATGGTCAGTGGTTTCCTGGGAATCGTTATCGGACTCGAGCGTGCCGTTGGCTTGAATCAAAAATGGAATTACCTTGCACCGGCACTGACCGGGATCGGCGTACTGGGGGTTATCGTGGGCCTTCCGTCACCTCTGCCTCGTTTGTTGATCACACTCGGTAGTTTGGTCTTTGTACTTATTTCACTGCGAATTGTCCAGATACGCAAAGCAATGTTTACGGTTACAATGGCGCTTGGCGCTTTGGCCCTCTATGTGGGTAACATGTTGTGGATGCTCGGCCATCCCATCTTTAACGCCGTCTACTGGTGGGGCGCTTTTCTTATCTTTACAATCGCCGGCGAGCGCCTTGAACTGGCACGAATTGTGCAAGTATCGAAGGTAGGAAGAATTCTGTTCACAATGATGGTTACCTTGCTCGCTATGGGACTCATTATTGTTTCCTTCAGTCCCGAAACGGGAGTTTTCCTTACGGGAGCGGGTATGGCAGGAATTGGCCTGTGGCTCCTGAGGTACGACATAGCCAGGAAAACTGTCCGCACGGCCGGACTCCCGAGATTCACAGCCACCAACCTACTCATCGGCTACATCTGGCTTTCTGTCAGCGGGACGCTGGCGATCTGGTTCGGTGCTGTCGATTCGGGACCTCAATTTGATGCCATTCTCCATTCCCTTTTTCTCGGATTTGTCTTTTCCATGATATTCGGTCATGCTCCCATGATCTTCCCATCACTTCTTCAAGTTCCCATGCTCTTTCACTGGAGTTTCTACCTTCATGTAGTGCTGTTACACATCACACTGCTTGTTCGGGTTGGGGGTGATCTGTCCGGATGGTTTACCGGCCGCTCCCTTGGGGGTCTGATGAATGCCGCTGTGCTTGCGCTTTTCTTTCTCAATACGGGAATCGCTATTATAAGAGGGAAACGGGCAGAAAAAGTAGCTTATCAAAAGGAATGATACTTCAGTCTTCTACGTCGAGTAGTTGTGCGTAATCCGGCGAATTGAGCAAGACAGTTTCGAATATGCTACTACTACAATTGTTGATAGAAACAGATCCATTTCCGTCTTAGGCGTTTCTAATCTCTCACTAAATTCCTCATGGGAATTTCTTAAACTCTCTCAATTTTCCACTTGAAACAGAAAAAAGTAAGGAGACTATTCCGATGTATAGACAGTATGTTGCACTGCTGATATCATTTTCTCTCATGGGGTGTTCCACACCTCCATCAGACGCCTCTCCGGCTGCAGCTCCAATGGCCGATGCTATTTCCACTTTGGATGCCGGCTTCGATGCAACGGCTCAGCGGAAATTGGAGAAACAGTTCGATTCTTATCTCAATCCTGATAATCTCCGGGAGTGGATGAAACATATGTCTTCAAAGCCCCACCATGTAGGTTCACCATGGAGCAAACAGAACGCGGAATATATTGCCGCCAAGTTTGAGGAGTGGGGTTATGAAACTGAGATCGAGCAGTTTGATGTTTTGCTCCCCATCCCAAAGGTGAGACTTCTAGAAATGGTTTCGCCCACCCGATTCACAGCTGAGCTTAAGGAGCCTGTTCTGAAGGAAGATGCCACCTCGTCCGTCATGGAAGATCGTCTCCCCGGATATAATGCCTATTCAGCCGACGGTGATGTGACAGCCGAACTGGTTTATGTCAATTACGGTATTCCTGCCGACTATGAAGTCTTGGAACGTCAGGGCATAGATGTGAAAGGAAAGATTATCATTGCCCGCTATGGAGGTTCCTGGCGTGGAATCAAGCCGAAAGTAGCCTACGAAAAAGGAGCCATTGGCTGTATTATTTTCTCTGACCCCAGAGATGACGGCTATATGCAAGGCGACGTCTATCCTGAGGGACCGTACAGAATGGAGAACGGTATCCAGCGGGGATCGGTGGTGGACATGCCTATGTATCCCGGCGATCCCCTAACTCCGGGCTACGGTGCTGTGGATGGGGCCGAACGTCTCGATTACAAGGAAGCACCCACCATTATGAAAATTCCTGTGCTTCCCATTTCTTATGCTGACGCCCAGCCACTCCTGGAAGCCATGGAAGGTCCTGTGGCACCGGCCAACTGGCGAGGGGCGCTGCCCATCACTTATCACCTGGGACCGGGACCTTCAAAAGTGCACCTGAAACTGGAATTTGAATGGAAACTTAGGACAGCTTACAATCCCGTGGGAAGGATGGTTGGAAGCCAGTATCCCGATGAATGGGTTATGCGAGGGAATCACCATGATGGTTGGGTATTCGGAGCTTCGGATCCCATCAGTGGTATGGTCTCTCTCATGGAAGAGGCACGGGCTGTGGGTGAACTGGTAGAAACAGGATGGCGACCGAAGCGGACCATCATTTACGCCGGCTGGGATGCGGAAGAGCCGGGTCTTTTAGGTTCCACCGAGTGGGTGGAACACCACAAGAAGGAACTTAGCGAAAAGATGGTGGCATATATCAATACAGATGCTACCAGTCGGGGATTTCTTGGTATCAGTGGTTCACATACGCTTGAGAAGTTCGTGAACGAAGTTAGAGAAGAGGTGGATGATCCTTTTGTGGACGCTTCTTTACAGGAGAGGCTTCGAGCGAGGATGATGGTGAGTGGCAGTAAGTACGCTGACAGGGAAGATCTTCCCATTGGCGCCCTGGGTGCCGGCTCAGACTATACACCTTTTCTTCATCATGCCGGTATTGCCTCACTAAATATGGGTATGGGGGGCGAGGCCGGCGGTGGTTCTTACCATTCCGTTTACGACTCCTTCGATCACTATACCCGCTTTATGGATCCAACTTTTGAGTATGGTGTGACCCTTGCAAAATCAACGGGCCGAGTGACACTTCGGCTTGCTGATTCCGATGTGCTGCCATTTCGGTTCACCAATTTTGTGGATCATGTTGCGCAGTATGCAAAACAGTTGAAAGAGTTTGCGGTAGAGATGAGAGAGAAGACCAAACACAACAACAAACTTGTTGATCAAAATGCCTATTCGCTGGCGGCTCATCCGGATAAAACTTACGTTCTTCCAAAAAAGCTTGATTCTGTTCCTTTGTTCGATTTTTCACCTATCGACAACGCTCTTGCCCGTTTGAGAGCAAGTGCGAACAGATATGAGGTAGCGCTGACGAATAACATCAAAAAGGACGTCCGTCCGTCCGGGGATGAGGCTCAAAACCTTAACCAGATTCTTATGAAAAGTGAACGGGCCATGATGAGGGCAGAGGGTCTTCCCCGTCGGGATTGGTTCAAGCACATGATCTATGCACCTGGGTTTTATACCGGTTATGGTGTCAAAACACTTCCTGGTATACGGGAAGGGCTGGAGGAACGAAAATGGGATGAGGTTAATCTGTTTATCGGTGAAGTGGCGGCAGCACTCAACCGCGTTGCTGACGAGTTGGACAGGGCTACTTCCCTGCTATAGTAAAGGAGATCCATATTATGAAAAAAGTGTTTAGAGCACTAGTCTGTTTATTAACTGTTTTCACAGTCAGGGCCGCTAACGACAGGCTGGCGGTCATAAACGCAAAACTCATCGATGGAGAAAGCGACCGTATCCAGAGCAGTGTCACAGTTCTCATTTCCGATGGGAAAATTGAGTCAGTCAAGCGGGGTGGTAAAGTACCGAAAGGTTATGAAACTATTGACATTGCCGGAGCAACACTTATGTCCGGTTTCATTGACGCCCATACCCATATCAGGTCTCTTTCTTCGGCGAAGCGTGCCCTGGAGTCCGGTGTTACTACGGTCCGGAGTGCCAGTACACCCAATTATCAGGATGTCAATATCCGGGAACTGGTGAAATCAGGCGCCCTCTCTGGTCCCGATATGGTGGCGACCGGTGTGTTTGTGACACCAAATCTCGGCGAAACGGTTCTGGCTGATCCGCGCCTCGCTGCTCTCATGAATGGGGTCAACAGCGAGGAGGAGCTTCGAATGCTGGTTCGAATCAATGCTGACCGAGGAGTGGACTTTATCAAGACACGGGGCACAGAACGAGCTGGATTGCCCAACACTGATCCCCGAAAGCAGACTTATACCCAGGCACAGCTGACCGCAATTGTGGATGAAGCCAGAAAACACAATATCCCGGTTATGGCTCACGCCCATGGTGATGAAGGAGGTTACGCTGCTGTGGCCGCAGGGGTGAGAAGCATTGAACACGGCACTTATCTCAGCGAAAAAACCCTGAAGTTGATGAAGCAGAAGGGGACATATCTTGTTCCCACATTTACAACGGTGGTGGATCTTACCGAACCGGGCGGCGACTACGACAATCCTGTTCTTTTCATTCGTGGTCAACATATGCTGTCAGCCTTAGAAAAAACATTAAAACGTGCCTATGAAATGGAAATTAAAATTGTTACTGGCGCAGACACCGGATACGGTCCAAACAGCGTCACCCGGGTGGGAATGGAGATCGCCAACTTCGTGAAGCTGGGGATGAAACCGATGGATGCCATCCGCTCCGCCACAAGCGTCGGTGCGGAGCTGCTACAAATTTCTGACAGAACAGGTACTGTGACTGTGGGCAAGGAAGCTGATCTTATTGTGGTTCCTGACAATCCGTTGGAAGACATACGTTCCGTTCAGGATGTGGTGTTGGTCATCAGTAACGGTGCGATTGCCATGAACCGTCTGCCGTTCAGGAAGGAGTAGATGATGAAGTTTCCCCGATACCAGTTAATATTAATCTCTGTGGCAATTGCATTGTCTTTTCTCCCTGCCACGCCTCAAAAACCGCTGAAGATTTTCATCTCCGTGGATATGGAAGGTATCGGAGGTATTGGGACGAGCGAAATGACACGTCACGGCGGAAAGGATTATGAAACCGGCCGCCACCTTATGACAGGAGAGGTAAATTCAGTGGTAGAGGCTATTTTTGAGAATGGCCCCTCAGAGATCTTGGTAAATGACTCTCACGGCGATATGCAAAATCTCCTACATCAAGATCTCGATTCGAGAGTCATTTACATTCAGGGAAATATAAAACCGCTTGGCATGGTACAGGGTCTCGACGCGTCGTTCGATGGTGCGATCTTTTTAGGCTATCATGCCCGCGCCGGCACAGCCCGGGGATTCTTGGCCCACACAGGCTCAGGCTCCGTTAAAGGACTGTGGCTTAACGGAAAAGAAGTGGGTGAGGGCGGACTTAATGCCCACTATGCAGGGGAACAGGGTGTTCCTGTCATTCTGGCGGCGGGGGATGATGTATTTACTGACCAGTTCGGTAGACTAGTGAAGTGCGAACTGGTTACCACCAAGACAGCGGAGACTGCTCAGGTCGCCCGGTTAAAACACGGGGAAGTTGTTCGGAAGGAACTGGCAGAAGCCACCCGAAAAGCACTTAAGAATATTAAAAAGGCCAAACCGTTCAAAGTAAGTAATCCCGTTAAAATAAAAATGAGATTTTCGAGCACTACTCACGCCGAGGTATTACAAGCCATTCCAGGAATGAAACTTATTGACGGCTTCACGGTGTCTTATGAAGCTAATAATATGCAAGAGGCCTATCCTTTTATAAGACTGATGTATAAGTATGTGAAGTCTTAAAAGAGTCTTAATGAATTCAGCTTCCCCCGAACTCAAACGATCTCTAGGTATCTTTGACGGAATAGGCCTTCTCGTGGGGATCACCATCGGTGCCGGGATTTACTCCACTCCCCAGATCATCGCTGGCTACCTCAGTTCCTACGGCACTATCATGCTCCTCTGGATCGGTGTAGCTCTCTTTGTCTATGTGGGAAGTCTCATCTACGCGGAGCTGGGTAGTCGGTTTCCTGAAACGGGCGGAGAATATGTATATATTCTTAAGGCTTTTGGGCCGTTCTGGGGATTCCTGTTCGGTTGGGCTCAGCTCTTTATCATCCGCACCTCACCGGCCGCTGGCCTCTCGCTGGTTACCGCCAACTATATTGGTTTTTTCATTGACCTGAATCGGACGGAAAAAATCATTATCGCACTGTCAGTCTTAGCCCTGTTCGGAGCATTGAATGTGGCCGGAGTAAATAAGGCCAGTTTCTACAATAAACTTTCTTCAGCAGCAAAGATTGGTGGGTTGGCGATCTTGGGTGTCGTCGGGATGCTGCTACTGAACGGTAATGGGGATTTTCTGAGTCAAACCGCTCATCCAACAGCGACACTCGGTCCGGTGGGGAATGTTATTGCAGCGCTCATGCTTGTCCTCTTTTCTTACATCGGCTGGGACAGGGTTGGCTATGTTGCAGGGGAGATGAAGAATCCGCGTAAGGTTATACCGCTCAGCATGTTTCTCGGTATGGGTATCATCATTGCCCTTTACCTTTTGATGAATACGCTTTATCATGCTACGCTGGGTATGGAAGGGATGCGGGGCAGTACCATTGTCGCTTCTGACGCGGCGGTACAGATCTTTGGCTCAGTCGGGGCAGCAGTGGTTTCCCTGCTTGTCATTGTCTCCGCAACAGGTAGCATCAACGGTACAATTATGTCAGCCAGCCGTGTCTATTACGCCATGGCGCGGGACGGTCTGCTTTTCAAGTGGCTGGACTATATCCACCCCATATTTCAGACCCCCACCCGTGCCATCTTTGCTCATTGCGTATGGGGAGCCGTCATCCTGGTCGTCCGTGGAACATTTGAAACCATCGTCGCCGGGATGGTTTTTGCCATTCTCATCTTCTACACCTTTACCACCATCGCTCTGTTCAAATTCAGAAGAGAAAGAGCTGGATCCAAGGATGCCTATGAGATTCCCGGTTTTCCTGTTGTCCCGGGGCTCTATCTGGCGGGGATCGTAGTTCTCATCAGCCTCAGGGGCTACTATGAGTGGGGAAAATCGGCCCAGGATCTAGCATTCGTGCTGACGGGGATTCCTGTATATTTTCTCTGGTTCAGATCAAAAATAGACAGATGATGGTATTAAGTGATGGCAACACGATGAAAAAATTGTGGCCTGAAGAGAAGGAGATCGAACCGCTCTGGTGGTGGGACGACGGTCCGGTAGAAAAATGAGAAAACTCTTTCTCATTGCTTTTTTGTTCATATTTGTTACCTGTGAGGATGAGGAAGAACCACTCTGCAACATAAAGGTAACACTTGAAGACTATAGCGATCTGGATGGTTGCGGATTTGTCATAATGTTAGAGGACAGTACTATCCTAGAGATAGGAGATTATGATGAAGAGCCAGACTTTAGTTTCAGAGACGGAATGGCGGTGAATATATCCTACGAAGAAATGAAAGGTATCGCTACTGCTTGCATGGTAGGTACTATTGTTCGAATTACCTGCATGGAAAAGAATGGGAGTGAAGGCTGAACTGATTTTCAGTGACGAGTGATTCAAATTGTGGAGAAAAACACTAGCCGTCAGCATATAAACGTCCGGACCAACGGAATTACACTCCATACCGTCCAGGCCGGGCCGAAAGATGGGCCACTACTTATCTTTCTCCACGGCTTTCCCGAGTTCTGGTATTGTTGGCACAGGCAAATTGATTTTTTTGCTGAAAAAGGGTTCCGTGTCATGGTACCCGATCAGCGGGGCTATAACACCTCATCCAAACCGTCCGGAATCTCACCGTACCGTGTTGACTTTATCGCCCGGGATACAATAGGCCTCATAGAATACGCCGGTCGTCGGAAAGCGTGCATCGTGGGGCACGACTGGGGCGGTGCTACTGCCTGGTGGCTGGGACAACGCTATTTTTCATGGGTCGAGAAACTGGCAGTCCTAAACTGTCCTCATCCCAGCGTCATGAGAGAACATCTGTCCAATAATCCGGCCCAGCGAAAAAAGAGCTGGTACATCTTTTACTATCAGCTCCCATGGCTGCCGGAGTGGACCATGTCCCGGAACGACTGGGAGTTTTCTAGAAAGGCGCTCCAGTTTACCTCTGTCCGGGGAACGTTCAACGAAGATGAGATGTCAAAATATGTAGAGGCTTGGTCACAGCCCGGTGCACTCACAGCCATGCTAAATTGGTACCGAGCCGGCATTCAGCTCTTGAAAGGGCGCCGCCGAAATGGACACTCCCCGCGAAAAATTGAAGTTTCCACCCTCCTCCTTTGGGGTGTGAAAGACCGCTTCTTGGATCGCGAAATGGCTCAACCGAGTATTGAGCGGTGTACCAGGGGTGAGGTCGTCTATCTGGATGAGGCGACCCACTGGCTGCAGCACGAGGAGCCGGAGACAGTTAATCCGCTTCTTTTGGAATTTTTTAGTTGCTGAATTGTCAAATTAGAGTGACTCCCGATTCAATTAATTGTAAGTTACGATTGAGGAATTTTCCCTACCGTCAAGCACCGTAACAATCGTGGAAGACACTTATCACAAGCGCACCACATTTTTAAGTTTCCAGAAAGAATACATTGCCGAATTCGTTTACGGCGGTATTGATGGAACCATTACTACTTTTGCTGTTGTGGCGGGTGCAGCCGGGGCCGAACTTGCCCTTCCCATCGTTTTGATTCTCGGATTTGCTAACCTCATCGCTGACGGATTCGCCATGTCCGTGGGGAGTTATTTTTATGCCAAAGCCGAACACGAATCTTATGAAAAGCACAGGGCTATAGAATATTGGGAGATTGAAAACCTCCGTGAAAAAGAGGTTGAGGAAATTCATGAGATCTATGAGACAAAGGGATTCACAGGGGACCTGTTAAAGCAGGTGGTGGATGTGATCACCTCTGACGACGAGGTGTGGGTAGACACTATGATGAAGGAAGAATTGGAAATGATGAAGGATGACAGGCCGGCGTGGAAACGGGGACTGGTCACATTCATGGCCTTTAATCTCATCGGTTTTATTCCGCTGGCGGCCTATGTCCTCGCCGGTTTTATCGATGCCAGCGCCTCTGACCTGTTTGTGGTGTCTTCTATCTCTACTGCAGTGGCTCTTGCCCTCATTGGCGCCCTCAAGGGATTGGTGACAGAACAGAGCCGAATCAAAGGGATCATTGAGACAGTTTTTCTCGGCGGTATCGCCGCCACTATCGCCTTCTTTGTTGGCGACATACTGGAGAAGCTTCTCTGAGATTGACATACTAAGTTAAGGTACCTTGCCAGTTTTGTCGGAAGCGATCACAAACGGTCTTTGCGTTTCAGTAGAGAGTGAGTTTGTTCCGGAGCGCTCCAATCCCGACCAGCCGCTCTTTTTCTTTGCCTACCACATCACAATAAAAAATGAGGGTAACCGCCCACTGACGCTCATGAATCGCTATTGGCACATCACCGACGCTGCCGGACAGGTGGAGGAGGTTCGGGGTCACGGAGTTGTGGGTTATCAGCCGCGGCTGGAAAAAGATCAGTCATTCCAATATACCAGTTTCTGTCCCCTTCGGACAGAATTCGGTACCATGAAAGGAACCTATGAGATGGTTTGGGACGACGGCGAAATATTTGATGCTGAAATTCCCGTATTTCGGCTGGTCACACCTCATGCAGTCAACTAATTTTACATAATTGAAAAAGAGGGGATCATGAAAACTGGTACAGTAAAAGAATATGATCAGTCGAAAGGTTTTGGCTTCATCGAATCTGATGATGGGGAGGATCTTTTCGTCCATGTGAGCGGATTGCGTGTTGATCTCAAAGAACAGGGGTTGAGACAGGGCCTACGTGTCCAGTTTGATGTGCAATATGATGTAAAAGGTGATCGGGCTGTAAATGTGAAGCCTGCTAGCTGACCAATTTTTGCATGACGGATTGGTTCAGTGTCGTTGCCGAGCTAACGGCTGATTTGTCCGACATTGTCTGGGGTGTTTGGACCATCATTCTCCTCTGCGGAGTTGGTTTACTCCTTACTTGGAAAACCAAATTCGTTCAGGCCACAAATTTTATAAAAGCTCTCAAGTTAATCTTCGGTGGTGCTCTGAAAAGAGGCTGTTCAGAGGAAGGAACAGGCGACATTTCGCCGTTTCAGGCTCTTACCACTGCACTCTCCGCCACTATTGGTAACGGTAATGTGGCAGGCGTAGCCACTGCCATTGCTATAGGTGGTCCCGGCGCAGCATTTTGGATGTGGACGGTATCTCTGTTTGGTATGGCAACCAAATATGCTGAAGCAGTCCTTGGAGTGAAGTATCGTCAAAGATCTGGCGATGGGACCATGCTGGGCGGTCCCATGGTCTATCTCAATGAAGGCTTGGGTATGAAGCGTCTGAGTCTCTTCTTTGCTATCTCGGCCCTTTTCGGCGGCATAGGGGCAGGCAACATGACTCAGTCCAATTCTGTTGCCCTTGTTCTGTTCAGCGATTTCGGTGTTCCCAAGTGGTCCAGTGGACTCGTGCTTGCGGTGGCACTTTGGCTTGTCATAATAGGGGGCATTCGTAGAATAGGACGCTTTGCTGAAATGTTGGTCCCTTCTATGGCACTTGTCTATGTTCTCAGTTGTCTCGTTATACTTGTAGTCAACGTAGCAGAACTGCCCGCTGCATTTTCGCTCATCATAAAAAGTGCATTTAGCCCTACTGCTGCTACCGGGGGATTTGCCGGTGCCACGGTAGCCAGAGCCATGGCCTACGGCTTTCGTAGAGGGACAGTTTCTAGCGAAGCCGGTGTCGGAACAGCTGCTATTGCCCACGGCGCCGCTCGGACTGCCGACCCTCATCGCCAGGGTATTATTGGAATGATGGGTGTATTTATCGATACAATGGTGGTTTCTACTATGACAGCACTCGTGCTTGTATCCACCGGGGCCTGGTCCTCTGGTCTCATTAGTACTGAAATGACAGCCGTGGCGTTCAAGAGTGTATTGCCGTTCGGCGGTATCATAATCGTGGTTGTCTCAGCTCTGTTTGGTTTTACAACAATGGTCGGTTGGGCTTATTACTGTGAACAGTCCCTCCGTTTTGCCGGTGGCATAAAACTGTCCATCCCTTTTCGTTGGATCTATTGCGTCCTTGCGGGGTTGGGTGCCATATTCCAAGTGAAACCACTTTGGGATTGGGCGGATATATTTATGGGTTTCATGGTATTTGCAAATCTGGTGGCTCTTGTGGGTCTAAGTGGAGAAGTAAGAAAGATCAGTGAAACATGAACACGGTTAACCCTATTGTCATCTCCACTTGGTATCATGGCGAACGAGCTAACGAAGCGGCCTCTAATGTTCTTCAAAAAGGTGGTTCTGCGCTTGATGCGGTAGTTGCCGGGGCAGCAGTGTCTGAGGAAGATCCGAATGTCATGGATGTAGGCTACGGTGGGCTGCCAGGTGAGAACGGTATTGTTACACTGGATGCCGCTGTCATGGGACCGGGAGGACGTAGCGGCTCGGTGGCGGGGATGGAAGGGATCGTCAATGCGGCAGCAGTGGCGAAAAAAGTAATGGAAGAGACGGAGCATGCCATGATTGTTGGCGAAGGTGCGAAAAGATTTGCTCTCAAAAAAGGGTTTCAAGAGAAAAATCTTCTCACAGAAAAAGCGCGTCAGAGATGGTTGGAATGGGAAAAAGATCCTGAAAAATCATCCGCTTGGCTCAGTGAACAGTCCCATAACGAAACGCTGGGAATCTTGGCTATGGATCAGAAGGGAGATTTGGCCGGTGCATGCACTACCAGCGGTGCCGCGTGGAAAATTCATGGCCGTGTGGGAGATTCACCTCTTATCGGAGCCGGGCTATATGTAGACAATGAAGTGGGTGCTGCTGCGGCTACAGGAGCGGGGAGGGAAGTTATCGCAATCTGCGGCAGTTTCTTGATTGTAGAAAATATGCGTAGAGGAATGTCTGCGCATCTAGCTTGTGAAAATGCTCTTCAGAGGATGATCGATCGGCATGGTGGAGATGTAGAATTTCAAGTCGGCTTTGTGGCGCTCAGGAAGGATGGTGAAACAGGTGCTGCTTCAATCATGAACCCATTTGAATTTGCTCTCTTTCATGATGGTAAGAATCGGCTGGCTAAGGCAAAAGCGATGCTGGACAAACAGACTTCATTTTATAACATCTATCGCTAGAGTTGATTCAATGAGCCTGAGACCCTCCACAGCTGAAATGGAATCTTCACTTAGCGTCATTCGGGAATTTTTGTCTGAAACACCTCTGAATTTGGAAAGTGATCTCAGCGCACTCACGGAAACCACCACTTATGTGAAACATGAGTACAAATCTCCCGTTAACTCATTCAAGGCTAGGGGTGCATTAACCCTTGTACATCGTCTTTCGCAGTCCAGTAACGTTACAAAAGTGATCACCGCTTCAACAGGTAATCACGGCTCCGCTATGGCGTATGCCTGCCAGAAATTTGATATCCCCATTACTGTTGTGGTGCCGGAAGGGGCGGATGAAAGAAAAGTTACCCTGATCCGCAAGTTTGATGCTGATCTTCAAGTTCTGGGGAGAGATTTGGACGAGGCGAAAGATAGGATCTTGGAGTGGGATATGCCCAGTGATCATCTCTTTGTAGAGGATGGTGCCGTACCGGATATTGTGATTGGCACGGCTACAATAGGTTATGAAATCATGGAACAACGGAAAGAAGGCCTTGACGTGATTATAGTCCCTGTTGGAAACGGTTCTCTAATTGGCGGTTTGGGGAGTGCCGTGAAGGATAAGAATCCTTCAACGCAGGTCGTAGGTGTGCAATCGGAGGCGGCACCTTGTATGACATATTCATTTCGCGAAAAACGGCCCGTAAATACAGACAGTTGTGACACGTTTGCTGGCGGCATCGCAGTTCGTGTCGCTATTCCTGAGGCGGTAAACCTCATGCTGGAAGTGGTTGATGATGTGATACTTGTGTCTGAAAATGAACTGAAAAAAGCCATGGCACTTTTCTTGAAAGCTGTTGGAGTGCTTTTGGAGGGTGCCGGAGGGGCGGCCTTGGCGGCAGCATTGAAATTGAAGGATGAACTCAAGGGAAAATCTGTCTGTCTTTTAGCCACAGGCTGTAATGTGGACGAGACCCTTCAACAGGAAATTCTGAGGGATTATGTGCAATAAGATTGGAGGTAGTTATGGCTGATCTTGTAATAAAAAGCGGGAAGGTAATTGATGGAACCGGTAACCCGGCTGTGATGGGTGATATTGTTATCAGTGAGGGCTCTTTTTTCTCAGTAGGTGATGGGACGGAAGTAGAAGGGAACCTTGAATGGGACGCCAGAGGCAAGGTTGTCTGTCCCGGTTTTATTGACATCCATAGTCACGCCGATTTTTCTCTCATGGCTGATCGTCGGAATGAAGGGGCCATACGTCAGGGGATCACCACATTGGTGACTGGCAATTGCGGCCACGGTCCAGCCCCTGCTCGTGATGTGGATCTCGCAAAACGTAATACAGCTGGTTTCAGTGAAAGCTGGAATGTGCATTTTTCATGGGGTTCATTTAGTGAATATATGGATTCCCTTGTGTCGCCGGGTCTTTCCGCCAATGTAGCACCCCTTGTTCCCCACGGCACAGTAAGATTGTTCGTCATGGGTCAATCCACAGCAAAACCATCCAAAGCTCAATTGGAACAGATGGAATCTCTTGTTGATGAGGCTATGACTGCCGGTGCTATTGGATTTTCCACAGGCCTTGAATATTCTCCCGGTATGTATGCCAATGAAGATGAGCTGGTGACTCTGGCAGCCGTGTCGGCAAAACACGGGGGTATTTACACCAGCCACATTAGAAACAGGGGAGAAGAGTTCGAAGATGCTGTAGAGGAAGCTCTAAATATCAGCAGGAGGGCGGAGCTCCCTGGGCAACTGTCTCATTTAGCGCCACGACCCTATGCTTCTAGTGGAACTTTCGACCGTGTCCTTGAAAAGATAGACCGCGCTCGTGAGGATGAAGGACTGATCGTTGGAATTGACACTTTCCCTGACATCTGGGGACCCGGGATGGCTGTTGCACTACTACCTCCGTGGGTATATGAAGGTGAACGAGAGGAAGTCCTCCAACGTTTGGGATCACCGGAAACAGTTGAGAAATGCCGTGGTCACTTCTCTGATCCCACCAATTATTTACTTCGTCTCGGGGGACTGGATATGTTCTATTTATCCTCTTCTATAGCCTATCCCGAATTGGCGGGTAAGAACCTTGTGGAGATAGGAGAAACATTTGGCTGCGATCCTGTTGAGGCCGTTTTTAGGCTTGTTCTGGCTGATGGTGCCGATTTCTATAATGTTATGCTGAGACATATCTTTGCCACATCGGCTGAACTGGATCAGCTGCTTATGAATCCTTATTGTTCTGTGGAAAGTGATGGTGTTGTGACTGCAACTGATGGCCTGCTTTCCAATTTCACCATGAATCGGTCCAGTTTCGGTTACACCATTCGGTTTATCGAGGAATATGTTCTCCAGAGGAATATTATTTCACTAGAGGAAGCCATTCGTAAAATGACCTCTCTTCCGGCCGACTCAGCTGGTTTGTCAAACCGCGGTCGCATTGAAGCCGACAAGGCTGCTGATCTTGTTGTATTGGATTTAGATAAACTGGCAGACAACAGTACTGATGATGTTCCTCAAGCTTACCCTTCTGGTGTTGAACTGGTGGTTGTTAATGGTGAAGTAGTTTTGGACCACGGTCACCGTGTGGATATACTGCCGGGCGGTCTTGCGTAGGTGTATTGCGGATTAATTAATCCGCCGTATTCCAAGTTTATTTCGCGACCAATCTGTTATTGGGTGTGTTTAGAGATGATAAGACAAAATTATTTTGGCGTGCTATAGATTAAAACAGACTACTTTTGGTTCGGTCATTTCCTGTAGCGAAAACTTAATTCCTTCTCTGCCAAGTCCGCTGTTTTTCACACCGCCAAACGGCATAAGGTCCACTCTGTAGTCAGTAGAGTCATTGATAATAATTCCTCCCACATCCAGATGCTTAATGGCATGGAAAGCATGGTTAACGTTGCTGGTAAAAATCGCTCCGTGTAGACCGTAATTCACTGAATTAGATTTTTCAATGGCTTCGTCCAAAGTGCTCACTTTGTACAGCGTCACAACGGGTCCAAATATCTCCTGGCAGTCCAGTTTTGCTCCGGGGGGCATGTTTTCCATCACCGTGGGCTGAACTAGGCTCCCTTCACGAGTACCACCCGTGAGACAGGCTGCTCCCATTTCCACGGCTTCATCTACCCATTTGACCACGCGTATGGCTTCTTTTTCATTGATCATGGGGCCCATGTCTGTTTCTTCATCTAATTGGAATCCCGTTTTGTATTGTTGGGTGCGGGCAACAAACTGATTTTTAAATTCTTCGTAAATGTCTTCATAGATGTATATCCGCTGAACACCTATGCAGTTCTGTCCTACCGCCCAAAACGCACCGGAGACACAGGATTCCACAGCCGGATCCAAGTCACAGTCATTCATGACGATCACCGGAGAGTTTGACCCAAGTTCCATGCCGACCTTCTTCAATCCAATTTTCTTCATAATCTCTTCTCCTGCCTCCACGCCCCCAGTGAAAGAAATCATACGGACACGATCGTCAGAGACCAATGCATCACCGATCTTATTCCCGTAGCCCGTAACAACGGATAAAACTTTTTCAGGTAATCCTGCTTCTAAAAAACATTCCGCAAGTTTCAGCGCTGAAAGTGGAGTAACGGTTGCTGGTTTCAATACAACAGAATTTCCACCGGCTATGGCTGGCCCCAGTTTATGTGCAACCAGATTCAACGGATCATTAAAAGGTGTAATAGCAGCGATGATCCCGATGGGGAAACGATAATAGTATCCGACCCGATTTTCAGAGCCTTCCGCAGAATCAAAAGGAATAGTTTCACCGTTAAGTCGCCGGGCTTCTTCTGCAGAAATTGTGATCGTATTTATCGCTCTTCCCACTTCCTTTCGAGCTTCTTTTATCGTTTTTGAACCTTCTGTTGCAATAGTTTTTGCCAACTCGTCGAAGCGAGATTCCATTATTTCGGCAGTCTTTTTTAAGATGGAAATTCTTCTGTGTACGGGCATGTCTCTATTAATAATAAATCCTTCTGCTGCAGATTCTATTGCCTTCTCGACATCGTCCACAGTTCCCGCTGGAACTGTATCCACTACAGTATTGTCATATGGATTTACTATGTTGATTTTTTCAGGCTTATCAACCCATTTACCATTAATGAGCATTTTCATGGTTTAAATCCCTTTTTGAAATTCATTTATAGACAGGATATCCGTTAAAATGGAAAAACCGGTTTCAGCTCTCCCTGCTCCTGCTCCGACGATAGTTACATCTCCTAAAAGGTCTGTAGAAAATGTCAGTGCGTTTGTCGCTCCCATTACTCCTGCTAAAGGATGGTCCAATGGAATCATTTCCGGCTTTACTCTTGCCGTAATTTTGCCATTGGATTTTTCTACAGAACCGATCAGTTTCCATCTGGCATTATTCTGCTTAGCCTCGTTGATCATTTCTGGGGTGATACCAGTAATTCCTTCACAATCTACTCTTTCGGCAGAGATGTCGGCACCCATGACAACATTGGCAAGAATAATGACCTTTGCCATCGCATCATATCCTTCGACATCTCCAGTTGGATCTGCTTCGGCATATCCAAGTTCCTGTGCTGTTTTTAGAACATCTTCATAAGATTTCCCCGCTTCCATTTCAGTTAATATATAATTTGTTGTCCCATTCAAAATCCCGCGCACAGCAGAGATGGAACAACCGGCTAACGGTCCTCTTGCAAGGTTAAGTACTGGTGTACCGGACATGACAGTCCCCTCAATGAAGAAATGTACCCTATATTTTTCTGCCATTTTTTTCAGCTCTTTGTGTTTTAGTGCGGCCGGACCTTTATTGCTGGTAACAACATGTTTTCCGTTTTCAAATGCAGTTTTACAATGAGTAAGTGCCGGTTCTCCTGTTTTTACATCTGTATAGGATAATTCACACACAATATCAGCATTGGAATCGTGAATTGTTGTTACCGCATCCCACCCGAATTCACATGGCGTTTTTTCACATTTACATTCGTATTCTTCCAGCGATCTGTCGGATTTTACTAGATCGAGCAGCTGATTAACATTCAGCCCGTCGGGACAATAAACAGATCCTTTCAACAGGTCGGAAACTGCCACTACTTCCCAATCAAAATCGTGGTATTCTTTTAATTCACTCTTTTTGTTGATTAGAATTTCACAAAGACCCTGGCCTACTGTTCCAAAGCCGATTAGAGCAAGTTTGTGTTTCATAGAATTGCCTTATTGAATGTATGGTTTATTTAATTCAGGTTTTTTTCAAAGCGTTTTCAAGATTAGATATGATAAGGTCAAGATGCTCAATCCCGAAAGAAATCCGAACTGCATTTGGGTTGATGGGGAAAATAGGCTTATCTGTGGGATCGATTGATCAGATTACCCATTCTTGGATCCGTTCCAACCTGTATGAGAAAAGATATCTTCCATCGTTTCCCGGCGTCTGATAAGATGTGACTTACCGTTTTCAATCAGCACTTCTGCCGGTTTGGGTCTGGTATTATACTGATTTGCCATACTGAAGCCATAAGCACCAACGTCCATGACAGCGACCAGATCACCTTCCTCCACTTCGGGAAAAGATCTGTCTGTCGCCAGTCTGTCGGTGTTTTCGCAGATACCGCCGGTGAAATCGGCCACGAGCTCTTCCGGGGCGTCCGGCTCCCCCACTTTGAAAATTTTGTGATATGTTTTGTAGAGGGCGGGGCGAAGGAATGTATTCATACCCGCATCCAGGCCAACGAAGTTCTTGTAGCTCTCCTTGATTCCTGTGACGCGCGTCAACAGGAAACCAGCGTCAGCAATAATGATCTTTCCGGGTTCGATCATGAACTTCGGGACAGGACCGTTTGCCGGATTGTAAAATTTATGGAATGTTTTACCAAGCTTTCCGAAAAGATCATCCAGGTCCAGCGGCTCCTGATCATTCTCATAGGGGACGCCGTAACCGCCTCCTAGGCTGATGAAGGAGAAACTGAATCCGAGTTTTTTCTCAAGTCTCCGGGCGTTTTCCAGTATGGTGGTGAGGAGGTGAACAAAATAATCACTATCCAGATTTCCCGAACCGCTCATGCACTGAATCCCAAAGCTTTTAACACCATCTTTCTGAGCAAGTCGATAAGCATTGACGATCTTTTCTTCTGGTATGCCGAATTTGGCTTCCTTGCCGGCAGTGACAACTTCGGGGAAACTCCCACTGCCAAAACCAGGATTGAGTCGAAATGAGATCTGTTTCGGGACTGCGATTCTGCTGAGTCTCTCGTAAGATGTAATGTCATCAAGGTTCAGGTGTTCTGCTGATTCAAGGGCCAGTTTCAACTCCTCGGTACTTTCATAGTTCCCTGTATAAATACGCCGTTCCCGATCAATGTCCACTTCATCGGCAATATACAGTTCGCCAGGTGATGAACAGTCGGCACCCAAGGTCGGGAGAGATTCCTTCATAAGTGACAGCAGGTGAGGGTTTGTATTTGCTTTTAGAGCGAAACAGATCTGATATAAAGAGAAAGCTGAAGAGAGAGCATTATCAAGGTGGGTAAGATTTGACAGGAGCTGTTCTCCGTCGTACACATAAACGGGCGTGCCGTACTGTTGTGTCAGCTCTTCCATGGCTCCGTCATCAGCGACGAAGGGTAATAACGGGTGCTTTATCTCAGAAGTTGCCATAGATCGATCTCTTTTCTTCTTTGAAAATATGACGTTGTAACGAGCTACTCAAACTGTTTAGATACTTCATCAATCTCTTGTACTCTCCTTCAGTATGAGTAAATTTGAGGCGAGATGGAAACGGTGGAGGTTCGAAATCTCATTGAAATTGGTTTGGACGGTGCCGAAGTAGAGGTAACCGATCCTCAGGGAACTGGCGATCATTTCGCCGCTACGGTTGTCTGGAGCGGTTTTGAAGATATGTCTCTCATCCAGCAGCATCAGGCCGTTTACAAAACACTCGGTGACTACCTCACCAGGGAGATTCATGCGCTGCAGTTGAAAACTTTGGCTAAATAGAAAAGGAAGTGAAATCATGGATATGAAAGAAGAGATTCAGAAAACAATTGATGAAAATATGGTGGTTCTCTATATGAAGGGAACTAAAGAAATGCCTATGTGCGGTTTCTCCAATGCTGTCACTCAGGTTATGAACGGCTACAGCATCCCTTATGTGGATGTGAATGTTCTGGAAGACCCTGACATCAGGGTTAATCTGTCTGAGATTTCTAATTGGCCCACCATCCCACAGCTTTTCATCGATGGTGAATTGGTAGGTGGCTGCGACATCACACTTGAGCTTCATCAATCAGGGGAGTTGAAGAAGATGCTGGAAACCGCAGAAAAGAAGGCGCTCTCAAAGGAAGGCTGAGACCACACCTTCATTTGTCCTCTTTTTACCTTCGGCTTATATTCCCGCGCCATTTTGGCCCCTTCGTCTAGTGGTTAGGACTCCAGGTTTTCGACCTGGCAACAGGGGTTCGACTCCCCTAGGGGTCACACGCAACTAGCCCACCGAGAGTGTGGGCTTTTTGTTCAACCTCGTTCTAAATTCCGTCAACTTTTATTGTTATGAGCATTCTAATCACAGAATCGTCCAGTTATATCGGAACTGAACTTTGTGAGCGTCTTCAAGCGGCCCCGTCAATTGATAAGATGATCGGTACTGAGGTTCTTCCTCCAAGAGAGACGTTTGAACAACTGACATTCTTTGAGCGAGACTGTTGCGGTGACCTTGCGTGATTTTGTAATTGTAACCAAGAAATAGTCTGTGTCATCTCTCCACCCTTTTATAACACATTTCCCAATTGCACTGATCACCGCGGCGACGGTAATGCAGTTTGTTGTTCTTATTCATCCCAACTGGATGGACAACAGAGCGCCCATTTGGATTTTCGGTTTTTCACTAGCCATGTCCTTTTCTTCAATGTTTTCAGGACAAGCTGCCGCCAATATCGCCATAAGTGAATCTGGGCTGGGCGAGCCAGCTCAAGCACTCATGGCGCAGCATGAGAACTTTGCCACCTTCACTGTTTGGATCTCCCTGGTGGTTCTCATCGGTTGGTTGTGGCTGTACTTCCGATTTCCTGGTAACCGACGGGTTGATCTGGTTGTATTTGCATTTTTGTTATTGCTGACTTTGGCTGTCGTTTTCACCGGATATTTCGGTGGTGAGTTGGTTATGCGCTATGGTGTTGGGGTCGGTCAGCTTTGAACCGACGCCGGTTCTTTCGTAACCTTGCCGCAGCAGCCCTGCCCCTTTCCGCTCCCCAACTGTTTGCCCGGGATGAGGATCCAGCCAGCGTCCGCTTTCCATCAGAACCCATCGCTGACGTGCACGTGCATCTGTTGGGAAGTAATCCGGCCAACGGCTGCTTTTTAAGTAAACGTTTCCAGAAATCCTTTGCTTTGAAATTCTCGCAGCTGTTTGTGGATCTCGGCTCCGGCGTAACGCCTGAAGAACAAGATCGAGCATACGTAAATCGACTCCTGAATATGATTGCCGAACTTCCAGACAGTTGGCGCGGGGTTCTTTTGGCAATGGACGGTATTTATGATTCATCCGGTCAGCTAGATCTTGGCGAAACTCTGTTTCTTATCCCAAATGATTATATTTTGTCCGTAGCGTCTGAGACTGAAAAGCTGGTGCCGGGTGCTTCCGTCAACCCCTACAGAAAAGATGCCCTTTACGAGCTGGAACGTGTCGCTTCCCTTGGGGCGGCTGTGGTGAAGTGGATCCCCAATACCATGGGCATCGACCCCTCTGACAAACAAATAGTCCCTTTCTATCAGAGATTGAATGAACTGGAAATGGTACTCCTTACACATGCGGGTACTGAATATGCAGTGGGCGGTGCAGTGGATCAGAAACTGGGCAATCCTCGACTGCTTCAGTTGCCATTGGAGGAAGGAGTGACCGTCATCGCGGCCCACTGCGCATCGGGAGGAGGAAACTCCAACGGTCCCTACTTCCGCCAGTTCCTTCAAATGCTTGATGACTTTCCCAATCTCTACGGTGATATTTCAGGTCTTTCTCTTCTTCACAAATCATCCAGCTTGCGACACCTGATAAGAAATCCACACTATTTTAACAGACTGTGTTACGGCAGTGACTTTCCTCTCTATTATACTCCCGCTACCAGTCCGTTCTATTTTCTCGGTCTCATCTCTGTGTTAAAGGCACTGGAACTTCAGAGAATTGAGAACGATCTGCTGAGAGATATTTCTACTTTAATGGAGTTAAATGCACCACAACCATTTTTTAGACGGGGATTTGAGGTTGTGGAAAAGTTGAGAACTGCCAGCTCGTGAAACATTTCTGGAAAATGCTCACCATTGTACTCAACGTGGTGCCCAATCCGGTTGGGCGGTTGCTGACCCTGTTTCGTCGGGAGCCGGCTGTGGAAACATCATCTTACACCACAACCGAAGGTGAAACTGTTCCCATGCGCATCTATCATTCCAGAAAGTTGAAAAATGCTCCGGCACTTATCCTCTATCCCGGTATCACACCAGCGGCGGAAGAACACGAGGCGGTTAATATGCTTGCCCGTGCTACAGCACTGGCTGGGGTCAGGACGTTCTTGCCACGCATACCTGACATGAAGGAAGTTCTTGTTCGGAAGGAATCAATTGAACATATGATAAACGTTTATAAAGCTGTGGAGATACGAGAGGATATTGATAAAGAACGGATTGCGTGTGTAGGTATGAGTTTCGGTGGGAGTCTTTTTGTAAAGGCGTGCCTGGATGAGCGGTTAAAAAACCGGCCGGCCAGTGTCATCTCATACGGGAGCTATTTTGATTTCAAAGAAGCGCTCCAGTTTGCTATCACTGGCCGCTGTTCAGACGGGAAAAAGGAATATGTTTTTGAGCCGCATAAATGGGGCCGGATTGTTTTTTTCCATAACTATTTGGAATATCTTGACAACCCTTGCAATCCTGAAAATATACGCGCCTACCTGCTGGATCAGGTGGCCAATGACGGAGAAAACGGGGACGAGCTTTATGCTGCTTTTTCAGAAGAAGACAGAATCCTCATTGACAAAATTGTATCCGATCAGAGCAAGGAGGCTGTGGAGATGGTGCAACAGGTGATGGATAAGATTGAAAATATACTGTTGCCGCTGTCTCCGATTCAATTTCTTGATGAAATTGACTTTCCACTCTATCTCATGCACGGTGCCAGCGACACCATGATACCGTTTACGGAAACTGTCAGATTCGGACGGGCTCTCGAAGAGAGAGGAAAAGAGGTTCACACGTTTATAAGCACTCTTTACGCCCATTCGGAAATAGAAGGATACGGTAAAGGATCTTTTGGGCTCATCTCGGAACTTTGGCGTATGGGGCGTTTTATGCAGGACATGTTGCGGCCGGTATTGTAATTTGCTTCTTAAGGGCCCAAAATTCCTCGTCGGGGCTCTCGTCGAAAAAACTTGACTTTCTCGACGAGAAAGTGATAATATCCCCGTCGAAGCCACTTTTAGTACTTTCTAATCGAAAATAAAGGAGAATATCATGGCTGAAGTCGTCAAAAGTGTAGGTGTAAGAAAAGAATCTGGTTATCTGTACTACCTCGGAAAAGATGGTAATGTATGGCGTTCCAAGATGGCCCGTGCGGGTAAAGGTGGAGGCAATGCGGAAAAAGTAGCCGATGCTGGTGTTTCCCGGCAGTCAGGTTACCTCTACTATATTGATAAAAATGGTGATGTTTCCAGATCTCCAATGGCCAGAGGCCGTTAACACCTGAGTCATAAAGACGATATAAAAACCCCCGGATTCCGGGGGTTTTTTCTTTTGTTGTTGTAGCGGAGCTTTATAATGTCAGTTAAAATTTCCCTGGTTGTTCTTAATTAGATGGACCTGTTATGAAAAATTTAATTGTTGTGACCTTATTTTTCTCCCTTGCTGGAGCTCAGGTTGACTATAATTCTCAAATACAAACGATATTTAATGACAAATGCACAAGTTGTCATGGTGGCAGTGGTGGTTTAAATCTTTCATCTTATGATGAATTAATGAAGGGTGGTAACAGCGGCGCTGTGATCAAAGCCGGAGACGCTTCAAACAGCCTGTTAATTCAGCGTATAGACGGTAGTGTTACTCCTCAGATGCCGCAGGGGGGAGATGCTTTTTCTGATTCTGTTATATCATTAATAAAAAAATGGATAAATGAAGGAGCATTGGAACAAGTTTCTGTTACAGTTGAGAGTCAATTGCCATCACATTTTGAGATTGTGGGGAATTATCCCAATCCGTTTAATCCTCACACAAGAATCGTCATTAGTACGATGACTCACGTTCAGGGACAGGCAAGCATAGTTACAAGTTCAGGTAAGTCTGTTTATGATTTTGGTCCAGTCTCTTTTGAACCCGGTAGCAATTCTCTAATTTGGAGGGGAAAGAATTCTCGGGGTAATACACTCTCTTCTGGCATCTACTTTTTTATTCTAAAGCACGATGATCTCGTCATGACGCACAGGATGATACTCCTGAAGTAGGACGTTTCATTTATTACTATACTTACGGTTGAAACATAAGATTCTTCGAATCGGAACCCCTATAGGTCTATTCCTGCTAATGGGTTGCGTCGATATGGGGAGTGAGACTAAAATGGATGACAATCCCAAGGCGTCAGTCAGTTTCTCCAGTGACATCCAGCCTGTTTTTGATATAAGCTGTGCCACATCGGGATGCCATAGAACAGGGCACTTTACCAACATCGATCTTTCTGAAGGGAATAGCTACATAAATCTCGTTAATGTGGAATCAATAAATTTTGCACCATTGAAATTGGTGGATCCTGGAAAGCCAGAAGATTCTGTCCTCTATCTGAAAATAGTGGAAAGTTCCGAGACCGGTTCAAAAATGCCGCCTGGCGGCACACTCAGTGATGCTAGTGTCACAAATATCCAAACCTGGATTACCGAAGGTGCTGAGAACAACTAAAGAGAGTCGAGTATTGTTTCGCAAAATAGTCATCTCCATTCTATTGGTACAATCAGCTAGCGCTATCCCTCGTTTTGCGATCAAAGAGGGGGCTTCCTGCAATACCTGTCACGTAAATCCTGCAGGAGGAGCCTTAAGAAACGATTATGGTATGCTTATCACCTCGGCAGATGAACTGCCCATGCCCAAAACAGCTTCACTCATCACTCTGGATGACGTGGGGCAACTGACTGATCATCTCCGGATCGGTGCCGACCTGCGAATGCAGGCCATTACTGATAGTGAAGAATCATCAGTTTTTCCCATGCAAAGAGATCTGTACGCTTATTTTGATTTGAAAGGGATGGTGGGTTTGTATGTTGAATCGGAAGCTTTGATGAAAAAAACAGAATATTGGACAAACGCTTTCTTTCCGTTTCTCAACAGTTACATAAGGGTAGGGAGAATGCGACCCACATACGGTCTTATGCTGGACGATCACACCTCTTTCATCCGGGGAGGGAATCTACAGCGCACTCATGGTCTTCTTAAAGAAGGGCTGTCTTTTTCACCCATGACTCCTCCGGTAAACACAGCGGAACTGGGCATGTTCAGATCTGACTTCCTGTTTACTGCGAGCCTCTCAAACGGCTTTTTGGCAGGAGAAGCAGCAGAAGCCTCTTTTCTCGGACCGCCGTCTAATCGAACAGCCGTCATCAGGGCTGAGTATTCCTCCTCCCTAGGAGATTATAGTGGCATAGCAGGTGCATCGTACCTTTCTGAAGGTAGTACAGAGATTAAAGGTGTTTTTGGCGGTATCTCCCGTGATCGGCTTACCTGGACAGGCGAAGTGGATTTTGCAGGTGGTTGGACAGGTGACGTAAACAGTGTAGCGTCCTACAGCGAAATTGCCTGGATGGTAGAACCGGGAATACATTTGCTTGCAAAATACGATTTTTTTGATGAGGATACTGAAGTGTTGGAAAATGCTCTTTCTAGATTTTCGTTAGGTGCTGAGCTTTACATATTCAGTTTTTTGGAATTAAAGGTTCAAATGAGAAAAACACATGTGTCAGGCATCGGAATGTCACCGACTGAATTTCTGTTTCAGACACATGCCTGGTTTTAGAGAGGAGGAAAATGAAAAGATTATTAATAATGATGCTTTTGATGGCGGTTTCCCAAACGGTTGAGGCACAAGAGGCGAAGAATCTCAAGATACTCCCTTTCAAAACAAAAAAAGAGACGATGGATTTTATGAAGAAGAACATTGCTCCGTCACTTGGCGTAAAATGTGCTTACTGTCACAATGCACGTGATTTTCCGTCGGATGAGAATAAACATAAAGAGGTTACTCGCCAGATGATGATTATGACTCAGAACATAAACAAGAACACCTTGGATCCACTGGCTTACGAACCGGTTACTTGCTGGACGTGCCATCGAGGGAACATTTATCCTCCAAGGAGTAAAGACGATAAGAAAAAAGGTCACGAGCATTGATTTTAGGAGGTGAATTGTGTCTGTTGAAAAAGTGGTAGCGTACGCAGAAGAAAACAGGGCCCGTTTTCTTAATGAACTGAAGGAACTGGTAGCCATCCCCAGTGTCTCCAGTAGTTCGGAGCATAAGCAAGATGTACAAAGGTGTGCCCAATTCGTCAGGGATGCCATGGAAATAGTTGGTTTTGAACGGATAGAAATGGTGGAAACAAAAAGACATCCAATCGTCTATGGAGAATGGCTTGGTGCTCCAGACTGTCCTACGATATTGCTGTATGGTCACTATGATGTTCAACCGGTGGACCCGCTGGAATTGTGGGAGACACCTCCATTTGAAGCATTTGAACGTGACGGACGCCTTTATGGCCGAGGAACGGTTGACGATAAGGGACAGTTTTATCTTCACCTAAAGGCGATGGAATCATGGATGAAAACGGATGGCACCCTCCCTCTGAATATTAAATGCATTATAGAAGGGGAGGAAGAGGTTGGCAGCGAGAGCCTGGAACCTTTTCTCGAGGAAAACAAGGAGATGCTCGCCGCTGATGTGGCTGTTATATCAGATACCAGTATGGTAAAAAAAGGATGGCCTTCCATCACATACGGTTTGAGGGGTATCGCTTATTTCCAGATCGATCTACGGGGATCAAAACAGGATCTCCATTCCGGTATATTCGGTGGTGCCGTTAAGAACCCGATCCACGCCCTGACGGACATCATAGAGCAGCTGAAAGACAAAGACGGGCATGTTACCATTCCCGGTTTCTATGACCATGTAGTGGAGGTGACGGAGGAAGAGCGAACCGCCATGACTGAACTCCCTTTTGATGAGGAAGTTTTCCGTCAGGAGGTGGGTGCACCGGAACTGAGCTGGGAAAAAGGTTATTCCGCGCTGGAAAGTCTCTGGTGCCGTCCGGCCCTTGATGTAAACGGCATCTGGGGTGGTTTTACGGGCGAAGGGTCAAAAACGGTTATTCCAGCCGAGGCACATGCCAAAGTAAGTGTGCGACTTGTTCCCAATCAGGAACCGGATGAAATTGGCGATCTATTTGAGGCACACATTAAGAAGATAGCGCCTCCCGAGGTAGAAGTGACGGTGCAGCGCATGCACGGCGGCCGCCCCTTCCTGGGGGATCTCTCTCATCCCGCTTTTGGTGCCGCCAGCCGCGCCCTGGAAAAAGGGTTCGGGACAAAAACTGTTTTTATCCGTGAAGGCGGATCAATCCCCTTCGTCAGAAACATGACCGACAGCCTGGACCTGCCGTGTCTCCTAATCGGTTTCGGTTTGCCCGGTGAGAACGCCCATGCCCCCAATGAATGGATCGATTTGGAGAATTATGCCTTGGGGACACTCAGCGCTATTCATTTGTACCAAGAACTCAGCGAGATGTAAGAAGGCGCAACCTGTGTTTCTGGCGGACATTCATCTCAGCCGGTACATTCCACTCTTATTGATTGTTCTCCATCTAGAAGTTATGGGGCAGTCAACATCTGTCGTCAGCAAGATCAGTGTGGAGGGAAACCAAGTCACCAAGGAGTATATTATCCGGCGGGAAATCCAGCACCCCCTGGACGTGCAGTTGGACAGCACAATCGCAAGGGAAGACCGAAACCGAATAGATAATATTGGTATTTTTGGTAGAGTTGTTTGGGATACGGTTTCTCAAAAAGATGGATCAGTGGAGCTTGTCTATCGTGTGCTAGAAAGTTGGAGATTCTGGCCTGGAGTATCGCCCATTTACTGGGAAGATAAAGGGTGGTCTCTAGGTGGTGGTTTAAGGATCTTAAACTTCCGAGGCCGAGATCAATCATTTGCAATAGGTGGTTCTATTGGTGCTATTCAAATGTTTGGTTTCTATTTTTCTGATCCTTGGTTTGCCGGGGATCATATTTCTCTATCTATGAATTTGGGAAAGAATCTTTTTGTTCATCCGTTTTTGCCCTACGTTCAATCTACTGAAGCTTTTGAAGTAAACTTAGGGCGGTGGTTTGGATATCGCTGGAAAGTACAGGCAGGTTTCGAGCTAGAGCACAAACAGTTTTCTGAAGAAAGCGATACACTTTCATTCACCTACATAGCCCCTCAGGGATCAGTTATTTATGACACACGCGATATTTACCGGGATCCCAGCAGAGGAGGAATGATCACTCAAAGTTTTTATTCTATGATTGACTTAACCCAAGGTGATGGGAACAGACTTGTGTGGACGCAATCCGTCAGCCAATACTGGTCGCCTGTTCAAGGGCAAAAAAAATTGACCTTGGGCATTGGTGTCAAATTAGCCACCTCTTTTGGCTCCATGGATGAGGTGTGGCTAAACTATTTCGGTGGCAGTAAAACTGTTCGAGGTTGGTCGGTACCAAATCGTGATGATTATGTAAATCCATTACAATCGTTCAGGTTTGGTAACCATCAATTTATTTTTTCTGCGGAAGCCCGCCAAACTATTATTCCGACCTCAACAGTTTCATCAAGGATATTCAATGTAGAATATGGATTGACCGGCGTTGTCTTTTTAGACATTGGGTATACTTCCAGACAACTTCAAGATCTGCTTAATTTTGATCCTTTATTGGGTACAGGCCTTGGTATCCGAATGCCAATTCCAGGGGGCGTACTCCGACTTGATCTCGGTTGGTCATTCTACTCGGGAGAATTTGTCTCAAAAGGAATCAATTTCGATTTAGGACAAAAGTTTTAAGTTGTATTAAGGTTTAGATTGATTCTTACGGCTTGACAGAACAGTCTTCTCAAACCGCTTCTCATTTCCCTGGCGCAACCTACTGATATTGTCCCGGTGAGTAAAAAACACAAAGATAGGGACCATAATGGAAAAGATCACCAACGGTTGAGGTGGTGGTGAAAATCCGATCAGTGGCAACATAATTACCACCAGAGGAAGTGTTACCGATGCTGTCATGGAACTGACGGATACATATCCCCAGGTGATCAAGGTAACTCCGAAAGTGAAGATGCAAACGGCCACGGCTACGGGATAGAGAGCAATCATCATGCCCGCCAGTGTGGCAATTCCTTTCCCTCCCTGGAAACCGGCGAAGATTGTAAAAGTGTGACCCAGTACGGCTGCGGCCCCCGCTGCTATTTGAACGATGGAAATGTCCATTTCTGTGGAATTAACTAAAAGGAGATGAGGGAACCATGCCGTCGCCACCCACCCCTTAAAAATGTCCACTGCACCTACTATAAGTCCCGGTTTCCACCCCACTACTCGGACAACATTGGTCATTCCCGCATTCCCACTTCCATGCTGGCGAATGTCTATTCCAGCTACTGACTTTGCTACAATTATACTTGTAGGGAGGGATCCAACTACATAGCTAATGATTAGAATGATTATAAAGTCCATAAATAGTTCATATATATATTGTTTTATGGAGAGAATTTTTCATAGATTTTCTGGTAATAATATTGTTCCATCGGCCCGGAAGACCTGTCTCACCCTCCTTAACCCCACTTTCTTTCGGGCCGTATCTCTATTCAGATTTGCTGGCAATCACGTTTTTTTCAGGTGCCAGCATACCGCCAGAAATAATTGCTTTTAATCCTTCTTCTACGGATAGGTTTGCATCTATAGTGTCTTCCTGAGGAATGATCAGCATAAAGCCTGAGGTAGGATTGGGCGTGGTAGGGACAAACAAATGATAATACGGTTTCCCGTTTTCATCTGTTGACTGGCCGGTTACAAACGCCATCGTCCAGATCCCAATTCTGGGATATGGGATCAGCACTGTTTTCTGGAAGGCTCTACTCGACGCACCGCTGAAGGATTGGGTTATCTGCTTAGCAGTTCCATAGACAGAATTCGCCAGAGGAATCCTGTTCAAGAGAGCTTCCCCAATTGAAATGAGTTTACGGCCAAGAATGTTGGTTACCAGAACACCCAGGAGATACATGAACAAGAGTGTAATGATAACGCCTAGGCCCGGGATATGAACGGGAAGAAGCGGGTCGAAAATGGGTGCGGCAAAACCGTCAAAAAAACGAAACAAAATAGTCAGTACCCAGATAGTTATAATTATTGGGAAGATAGTGACTAATCCGGTCACAATCTTTCCTCGGAAGTGTTTCAGTATTGACGCCATTATTCTATAAGATTAAAGTTAATTCAGCGACCCAATCGGGTCAATCAGAATGGTGCTTAGAGACAGCCTTCATGCTTAAGGAGCCATTTTTTCATGGGGAGGCCGCCGCCGTAGCCGCCCAGTGAACCGTCGTGTGCGATGACGCGGTGACACGGTATAACGATGGGAATAGGGTTACTTCCGTTTGCACTTCCAACGGCACGAACAGCTTTTTCATTGTTTATTTGAACAGCAATATCCTTGTAAGAAGCTGTTTTCCCGAACGGGATTTTCGCCACTTTCTGTAGTGCTTTATTGCGGAAGGGCGTGGTGCGTAGATCGAGAGAAAAAGTGAACTCTGACTGTTTGCCGTCGAAATATTGCTGGAGCTGATGGATTTCATTGGATAGAGAATCACTGTCTTCAACAATTTCCTCTTCAGGAAAGCGATCTTTGAGCCAGTGAAAAAAGGAGCTGTCGTGTTCAGAGGGAAGGCTGATCTTGCATACGCCGCGGCCTGTTTTGGCCATCAACAGTCTTCCAATGGGTGTGTCTAGAGCGACGTAAGTGATCACACCCGGAGATCTTCTGGCCGGATGGGCAGCTTACGGATGCGAATGCCGGTGGCATCGAAAATGGCGTTGGTCACTGCCGGGGCTACGGGTGGGAGACCCGGTTCGCCGGCGCCGCCGGGGGCCTCGTGGCTGTCAACGATGTAAGTTTCAACTTTCGGCATTTCATCTATTCTCAAAAGTTCAAACTCGTGAAAATTGGACTGCGCCACGGCACCGTCCTTAATGGTTATTTCACCCTTCAGCGTAGAGGTGAGACCGTAAACGATGCCGCTCTCCATCTGCATTCTGATGCCGTCGGGGTGGACAGCCACTCCGCAATCGATTGCTCCCACAATGCGATCAACGGTGAAATTGCCGTTACTGTTAACAGTCACTTCAGCAACATGGGCAACCCAGGATCCGAACGATTCATGCACCGCTATTCCTCTGCCACGGCCTTTGCCGAGCTTATTACCCCATCCTGCTTTTTCTGCTGCCAGTTTAAGAACACCCAGATGCCGTGCTGAATTCTTTAACAGTTTCAAACGAAATTTGTACGGATCGGTGCCGGCGGCATGGGCCAGTTCATCAATGAATCCTTCGTTGGCAAAAGCGTTCTGGGAGTTATAGACCGATCGCCACCACCCTACAGGTACCTGTGTATTGGTCATTACATAGTCCACAAGAATATTAGAAATTTCATACGGCACGTTGCTGGCTCCGTTTACGGCACTTCTATCCAGTTGTCCATCGGAGAATCTTTCCGGACTCAGCTGTCCGGAAATGGACGGCGCGATGACACGATGAGACCAGCTGGTGGCCTTGTTCTTTTTTGTCATAGTCGAGGACAGCTTATGGATACTTGTGGGCCGATAGAAATCGTGAGCCATATCTTCTTCTCGGGTCCACAGCATTAATACGGGTTTACCGATTTTCTTTGAAATTGCTACAGCATCAGTAACAAAATCGGCCCATAACCGTCTACCAAAACCGCCGCCAAGCATTGTTACATGAACTATCACTTTCTCTTCAGGAACATCCAGCGCTTCGGCGGCTGTAGTCTGAACCCGCTGTGGCACCTGTGTCGGGACCCAGATTTCACATTTTCCGTTCTTTACATGAGCCACACAGTTCATAGGCTCCATAGTGGCGTGCGATGTGAACGGCACTTCGTAGACCACTTCTAGAACATTATCTGCATCTTGTTGGGCTTTGGCAACATCCCCTTCTTCACGGGCCACCACCGCATTGCCAAGACCTTTCTTTTTCATCATGGTCCTGATACGGCTACTGTTCCACTTGGCAAATTTGCCATGGTTCCATTTGATATCGGCAGCCCGCTGCCCCTTAACAACAGCCCAAGTGTTTGTGCCGATAACGGCGACACCTTCTTCAATTTCGAAAATATCCTTTACGCCAGTAATTTTTTTGGCAGCACGGGAATTGAACGATTTTACTTTTCCGCCAAAAGTGGGGCACCGAACAACGGTGGCGTAAACCATATCGGGTATCTGAACATCAATACCATACTTAGCCGCGCCGTTGACGCGAGACCTTGTATCCATACCGGGCATCGATTTCCCAATAAACTTGAAATCTTTTGGGCTCTTTAGCGGTGGATCTTCCGGAACGGGTAAGCTAGCTGCTTTATTAGTTAATTCTCCAAATGTGAACTGGCGGCCGCTAGGTTTGTGAATCACCTTACCATTGGAAACAGCACACTCAGATTTATCCACATTCCATTCATTTGCGCCTGCTTCAATGAGCATCTCCCGGGCGGCAGCGCCCGCTTTTCGTAATTTCCCAAAAGAGCGCCGGATGGAACCGCTTCCACCTGTTCCCTGACTGCCGTATTTATCAGGATGAGCATCTGCCTGAGTGACTTTAACCTGGGACCAATCCGCATCTAGTTCGTCAGCAATGATCATGGGAAGGGACGTGCGAATGTGCTGCCCCATTTCAGATTTTGCCACTGTAATGGCTACAGTGTTATCAGGATTAATTGCTAAAAAAGCATTTGGTTCAAACGGTTGTCCTGATACCAGCCCTGCATCTATAAGGCGCTCTTTGACCGGTAGGAAAACACCGATCATGAGCCCTGCCCCGGCAGTAGAAGAGACCTTAAGAAAATCACGACGGCTGACAGTAGGATGAGCCATCAAATTTCCTCCGCAGCCCTGTGTATTGCCTTGCGGATACGCTGATAAGTACCGCAGCGGCATAAATTCATTTTCATGGCCACATCAATATCTTTGTCGGAAGGATTAGTTTTTTGCTCCAACAAGGCCGCTGCCGTCATGATCTGACCGGACTGGCAGTAACCGCATTGAGGAACTTCCTCGGCAATCCACGCCTTCTGTAAAGGGTGTGAGACATCGGGAGAAAGACCTTCGATTGTGGTGATCTTACTGCCGTTAGCATTGTCAACAGCAATCATACAAGAACGAGTTGGCTCACCATCCAGATGAACAATGCATGTTCCACAAAATCCCCGACCACATCCAAACTTTGTTCCGGTAAGTCCTAGTTCATCCCGGAGAACCCACAGAAGGGGCATATCGTCTTCTACATTGACGCGGTGCTTTTTGCCGTTGACGGTGAGTGTATATTTTGCCATACCGCAACCGAATGTAACTCTTAGGTTGGATTATGTCAAGGTTAGGAGCACTGTTTTCCGGAAGAGTTTCCTGATTTTGGTTAGATACCTTCCCGACCAGGGACTTGACGGGAATGAATCAGGTACACGCCCAGAAGTACCAGGGCGCCGCCGATGAAAAGTTCATTACCGTAGGTTTCACCGAGAAAAATCCATCCAATGATTGAAGCAAACACAGGTGGTACAAGTCCAAGCGTTGATATCTGGTTCACTGAAATATGGTTATAGAGCCAGAAATAGATCGTCCAGGTTATGACTGTACCAAAAATGGCAAGATAGACAAGAGTTATAATGCTTGTGCTGTTCCAAATGGTTGTCATCGGTTTTTCCAGAAGGAAGGATAAAGGTATGAGAACTATAGCTGCAATGGTCTGTGCAATAACATTTACATGAAGAGGGTTCACTTTTTTATGATGTTTTTTTAGATAGACGTTTGGTCCCGAGGCCAGGACAACGGCAAGAAATATTGCAAGAACTCCTATCATTTGAACCTCTTTTTCCCCTCCGTTGGAAGACAGTATAACTGCCACACCAGCAAGTCCAAAAAGACCGCCACCGAAGCGCCTAAGCGTAAGCGGTTCGGATGGGAGCATGAAGTGAGCAACGATAGATACGAATATGGGCAGTAGTGCCCATATTATTGATGCAAGGCTTGAATAGATGAACTGGGCTCCCCAATAGGTTAGTGAATAAGCTGCCACAAAACTGAGTAGACTGAAACTTAAATACACCTTCATTGCAGTGGAAGACCTGTTAATCTTTGGTTTTTTTCTCAGCAGAATTGGCCAAAGGATGATCGATGAAATAGTGAATCTCAATCCAAGTCCGAAAATAGGTGGGATATAGTTGAGGCTAATTTTGAGGGCCAGCCAGGTTGTTCCCCAGATCAGGCACAACAGTGCGTAGAGGATAAAGACTCTAGGTGTCATTGTTGAGAGGAGGGATGAAAAATTAGAGAAAAACGCAGTCGTGCAGTCAAAGAGTTACTTTGACTGCGGAGTCATACGCTGCTGCCAAAGAAAGACCACAGGGCTGGCCACATAGATGGAGGAGTAAGTGCCGACAATTACCCCAACGATCATTGCGAAGGCGAAGTAACGGATCACTTCTCCGCCGGCAATATAAAGGATAAATACCACTGCGAACGTGGTCAAGGAGGTAATAATTGTTCTTGAAAGAGATTCGTTGATGCTTTTATTGAAAATGGTTTCAGAATCAATATTTTTCAACAACTTCATATTCTCCCGAACCCTGTCGAAAACAACGATTGTATCATTCAGCGAGTAACCGACAATCGTCAAAAAGGCTGCGATGATGGCAAGCGATATTTCATAATTCAGTATAGAAAAAACGCCCAGCGTAATGAGAACGTCATGGATCAGTGCCGCAATTGCCCCAATGGCAAATTTCAATTCAAACCTGATAGAGATATAGATCAGGATGCCGATAATTGCGGAAAAGACGGCGAAAAAAGCTTTCCCTTTGAGTTCAGAACCGATTTTTGGTCCCACAGTTTCAACACGGCGGAAATCGATGCTCTGCCCCGGAAACTGAGCTTGAAGTGCGGCCTTTAATTCGGTAGTAAGGTTTTCAGCATTCTGACTCAACTGAAGCCGGATCAGGATCTCATTAGGTGTGCCAAAAGTCTGCACTTCGCCGATGCCCACATCTAACGCCTCGAGAGCTGAACGCACCTTTGCAATATCGGGTGCCTCCTCAAATCGGATCTGCGCCAGTGTACCCCCGGTGAAATCGATACTCAGTAGCGGGCCACCCTGGAGCAGAAGAGAAACTATTCCAGCCAAAATAAATGAACCCGAAATAACAAAACCGAACCGGCGCATGCTGAGGAAATCGATGTTTGTTTCTTTAAGAAATCTCATATACTTAGTGTCTTGAGATCCCGCTTAGCGGAAATAAGATTAAAGATGGTCCGTGTAGTAAAAATGGCGGTAAACATACTGGTGGCAATTCCCCAGAAAAGGACCACAGCGAAACCGCGGATGGGGCCAGTACCGAACTGCATAAGAACAAGAGCTGCCAGAATCGTTGTCACATTGGCGTCAACAATGGTTGTGATAGCCCGGGAGTAACCGCTGTCAATGGCCGAACGGGGTGTTTTGCCTTTACCCAGTTCTTCCCTGATTCTTTCAAATATGATAACGTTGGCGTCTACAGCCATTCCCACTGTGAGAATAAGACCTGCGATGCCAGGGAGCGTCAACGTAGCTTTCAGCATGGCAAGGATGGATAGGACCAGGATGAGATTCCACAGCACTGCAAAAGAGGCGATTAGTCCAGCCCCTCTATAATAGAAGACCATGAATGCCAGGACGAGCACCAGCCCGATGATAATAGACTGGGTGCCCTGATCGATAGAATCCTGACCCAGGGAGGGTCCGACGGTACGTTCTTCAATAATATCAACAGGTGCCGGCAGAGCTCCTGCCCTCAAAACTATGGCAATATCTTTTGCTTCATTCATATTGGCAAAGCCTTCAACCTGCGTTTGTCCATCCGATATTTTTGTCCGAATAACCGGAGCCATGTGGACGTTTCCATCCAGAAGAATGGCGAGGCGCCTGCCTACATTTGCCCCGGTCATCCTGGACCATGTTTTGGCTCCTTCCGAATTCATACTTAGTGTGACGATTGGCTGACCGTTGTACAGTGTGGCCAGCGCTTCCTCGATTACGCCCCCAGTGAGGCCCGCTTCAGCTTCAAGGTGATACATGCGGTAGAAAGATTCACTGCCACCCTCAGGCAAAGTCCATGTATCTTTTTCCTTACTCATGGAGAGACGCCCCTCCCCACCTTTGAGAATATCTTGGATATTCGACATTTCCATGATTTTGGTTACGGCGCGCATATTTTGTTCAGGGACACCAAGATCATTTCCGATCTGCCTCAGCAGGGAGGAAAAAGGCCGTTCCTCAAACAGGTCTTTGTCCACGAGAACTTCAGTGGTGTCTTCTGCTGTCGTATCTTCTTCGGTAGTCCCAAAAAGTTCTGTGAGGGAAACCTCCTCTTCATCAGTCACCCGTGTTTCTGTCTCAATTGGGGTCTGTTCTTCATTGGTGGAATCTTCTTTGGTTTCTAGCAGATCTTCCAGATCGTCACTGCCTTTCAGGATTCGGTCTACTCTGGTGAGGAGATTCTGTGTAACTGCACCGTCCTTTAGAAGAGCAAACTCCAGGAGAGCGGTGCTTTGCAGGAGTGATCTCGCCCGTTCAGGATCCTGAATGCCTGCTAGCTCCACAATGACCCTTCGATTGCCCTGTTTCTGTATGGTGGGCTCTGAAACGCCGAACTCGTCTATCCTGTTTTGTAAAATTTCCAGCGCTCTGTTAATAGCATCCGTTGCTTCGTCCTCAAGGGCGGCCTGTATGGAAACTGGATCGCTGCCGTAATCCATATAGTAGCGGTTCAGCCTCAGATCCTGACTTTTGGCTTCTGTTGCAAATTGGTTGATGAAATCTTCCGCAGACATCTCATCTCCGGTCTTAACTTTGTCGAAAACCTCGTAGAAGCGGTTATTTTTGTTTGAAGCGAGATTCTCTACAAGTGTTGGGATATCGACTTCAAGGACGATATGCATTCCACCCTGAAGGTCTAATCCCCGCCGGATAGTCTTTTTCTCCAGCTGCTCCAATATCCCTTCTTCTTCCATAGAAGTCTTTTCATTTCCAGAGAGAGTGTTGTATTTGATGGTAGGGAAGAGAGCGTAGAGTGCCCAGAGCAAGACAACGCCGATAACAATCAATCTTGGTGTATTTTTTCCGAACATATTTAATTAATGCTTCTCAGGGAATAGAGCCGGAAAAGCGGGGCGAATTTACCTTGAGGTCTTTGTCACCACAACCGCTTTTTGAATCTTTCCATGAGAATCAACAATGTTATCGGGTCATTTGAAAGGAAATGACCCAATTTCGTCCCGGACCGTTCACTCCGGAACCGTGTTCTCGGTAGTTCCAATCCAGAATATTTTCACAGGCGATTTGAACAATTAGAGATTGACGGAGAGTGACGCCTCCGCGAAGGTTAAAAGTGAACCATCCCGGTGTCCCTTCTGGCGGGATGCGCGGGTCATCCAGGTCATCAGCTGAAAGCCTGTCCTGCCTCGCAGCAAAGCGGCTATATCCATCGAGAAAAAAACGACCGCGGCTCCACTTGACACCGGCCAATCCAAATATTGGCGGAATACCACCCACAGGCTCATTGTAGGTTATGTTCTCCCCGTACGTTGTGGTGAGATTTCCTCTGAAACTGAGCGAACCGGAAAGAGAGTAATCAACAGCTATCTCGGTACCCTGTATTATGGCTTCACCAAGGTTCTTCTTGGTCTTCACATTAAACATCTGGCTGTCGATGACAATGGTGTCGGCGCCGGCATAGGTGGTATCCACACCAGCCAGTAGATCAGTGATGAATGATCTGTAAACGGTAAAGTCAGCCCTCATAGACTCTGTTGAAATCTTTAGTCCCATATCGATGTTCATTAGCTTTTCCGGCTGAAGATCTGGATTAGGCACTTCGTAAATATCGCCTTTTGACTCTCCCAGCTTTGCCATGTCACTCAGGTTTGGTGCTCGGAACGCCTGAGCTAGATTCAGGTTTGCTGAAACATAATTGGACAGTCTGAAGACTGATCCCACCGCTCCTGTGAAAGATGAAAACGTTTGACTGTAGAGAGCAGCAGAATTCATGTCGAATTCCGCTCTGTATTGGCTTTGGCGAACACCAAGCTTTAACATCCAGCGATCCGTCATCTTTATTTCGTCCTGAAGATAAAGACCAATGCTCAGGTATGTGGCATCGTCAGGATATCGGCCTCTGTTATCAGCCGTGCCGATCCCTGTTAGCGGATCAGAATATGAGCGCTCACTAGCCACGTCATCATGGTAAAGCTCAGCGCCGGCAACAATCTGGTGCCGATCTCTCTCCCGGATACCGCTGACACTAAATCCTTTTGTGGCTACCTCATCCATCTCATTCTGTATTGAAGATGACTCATTTTTCTGAGTCTTGCGACCTTCCTTTTGAAGATGAAGAGATGCGGTGGCACGGACCGCATCAAAGATGATGTTAATGTCCTTGTTTTCATACACGGCATAAGTAAGCATTCGATCCTGGGGGTGGAAGAACCAGCGGTGATAACCATTGTAGTGGTATTTATCGTATCGAGGGACCTCTTCCTGTTTGGAAAACTGATGAGCCAGTGTGATGGTTTGATCGTCTGTCAAATTGGTGATCAGTTTTGTATCGATGTCATAGCCGCCGAAGCCAGTGGGAGATTGAACCAGTTCATTGCCGGAAATCTCGTGATCATTCCCGTTGGCGCCTCTTCGGAGATCACCGAACTTCTTCAGACTGAATGCTGTACTGAAAGCGTAGCGGCTGTTGCTCGATATCACCTCTCCCCGAACTGTTTTTTCCTGGTCGGCGGTGGCGTAACGGAGAAGTGACCTAACACCTAGAGATTTTTCATTATCATCAACTGGCGGCTTTCTTGTAATAAGATTGACTGTGCCACCCAAGGCGTCACTTCCGTAGAGGACAGACGTGGGTCCTCGAACAACTTCAATCTTTTTCACCATCTGGTGATCAATAGTGGTGAGGTATTGATGGTTACCCAGACGGTAGATGGAATTATTGAGACGTATACCGTCTACCAGAAGCAGGATTTGGTTTGAGCTGAGCCCCCGGATAATGGCCGATCCACCACCGTGATTTGTTTTTTGAACGAACACGCCCACCTCTTCTCTGAGCGCCTCGGCGGATGTTTTGGAATTGCGCTCTCTTATCTCTCGGAAGGAGACAAGATTGACAGACTCGGGGATCTCTACAACGTCACGTTCGGCCCGACTTGCGGTAACAACGACGTTTCCAAGATCTAGAACATCGAATTCCAGAGTAAAAGGTTGCATAATGATGTCGCTGTCCTGAACTGTTACATCTTTTACTCTTGATGTCAGGAAACCGATGTGCTGAAAAGCAAGAGTGTAGCTGCCGGGGAGGAGTCCGTCAAAACGGAAGGAACCGTCTTGAGAAGTGTAGAGTGTGAAAAACCCCGGTGTGAGTGTTACATGGACTTCAGAGACAGGTTTGCCATCGGGATCAGTGACTAAACCGGATATGGAGTAAGTTTGCGCAACCAGTGGAACTGACATCAATAAAATGAAGACAAGATGGTGCATGATTATCAGATCCTATCGACACGGTATTTCATAAACAGCCGGCAATTTACGACACGAGGCGGAAAGAGAAGGAGGGTTGGTCAGTCAGAAAATAACCGCCTGTGGGCAGCAAATAGATCGCTCACAAGTCACCCTCAAACAAATAAAGAATCCTTAAATCGTTTTCCGAGACCTTTCAGCCTCTCTACTGGCTCGTTGGAGAAAACGATCCGGACATACCTGGAGCTATTATTGTTTCCCCAGTTAACCATGGGGGTGGCAGCGATTTTTCCTTTGTCCAGCAGCCGTTTAGAGGCGGTAGGAGCGTCCATGTCCAATGGTGACACATCCACTAGAAAAGACCATCCGCCGTCAGGTGGTATAACATCAAAATCTTTCAACTCCTCTAAAGCCACGTCTCGTCGTCGCTTCCATTCCTCCACAGATGTCTCTATTCCGTCATCTGGATCTTTAATGGCTGCCGCCGCCGCACCCATGGCGATACCAGTCTGGCACACCACATTGCTGATACTGACGCGCATAACATCGGCCATGATCTCGGCGGGACCAACTGCCCAGCCTACACGCCAACCGATCATGCGGTATTCCTTGGTGACAGCACCGCAGGTGATAACTTTATCACGCATGTCGGAAAAGGATGCGGGGTGAATAACCGGCTGGTCATTGTAAAGGATTCGTTCCATGGCAGTGTCATCAATGAGCCAGCAGTTGGCCAGTTTACAAAAATTGGTTAACGCATCCCATTCATCTTTCGTAAAAACACATCCCGTCGGCATGGCAGGACTCATAAGTAGGGCTACTTTCACGGGCTCGGGAGCGATCTTTTCCAGCGCTTCCATATCCAATCGCCATCCCTCTGGTGAAGGAATAAGAGGAACAAACTTCGGAACGCCACCTGCAAGTCGGACACGATTGATCAAACCCACGTAGATGGGATCAGTCAAGAGTACTTCGTCACCTGGCTCCAGCGTTGCAAGCAGTACATTAAGAATACCAGACATACCGCCTGCCCCAATAACGCACTCTGTTTCCCAGTTGTAGGTTTGACCCGATTGACGTTCTACCAGAGCTGTGGCTGCCTTCCGGAGTGGGTTTAGGCCAAAGAAAGGAAGATAACTGTTGGCTTCATCGTCATCTACAGCGTGCTTTGTGAAATCGACGGCGGATTGAGGAGGACGCAGGTCAGTATCCAGATTTTCCAGCCTCAACACCTCGGGATCCGACAGTTTATCGGCCAAGTCTCCCATGACTTCAACACCGATCTTGGTTATGTGCTCAAGGCGCGAGACTGACATATTTTGTCCTCTTCATATTAGACCTTTACCACAGATTTCTGACCTAATTCAGGCCTCGCCGCTCAAGGAGAGGCTGGATATTGGGCTCAGCACCCCGGAAATTTTTAAAGAGTTTCATGGCCTTTTCGCTGCCACCACGGGATAATAGTGTTTTTCGGAAATGGTCCCCATTTTCACGCTTAAGGCCGCCGTTCTCCTTGAACCATTCTACTGTATCTGCATCCAGCACTTCGCTCCAAATATAGGAATAGTATCCGGCAGAATAGCCACCCATGACGTGTGAAAAATAGGTTGACCGGTAGCGGGGCGGGATGGCTTCTAGAGCCACACCGGCGGTTTTGAGAGCATCCGCTTCAAAGGTCAGGAGGCCATTTCCATCAGGAACTTGCTCCGGCGTCAACTGATGCCACGCCTGATCCAACAAGGAGGCCGCCAGGTACTCAGTTGTGACAAAGCCCTGATTAAATTTCTGTGTAGCTAGTACTTTGTCCAGAAGTTCCTTTGGCATCGGTTCACCAGTTTCATGGTGAACGGCATAATTCTCCAAAATCTCCGGCCAATCGGCCCACATTTCATTCACTTGGGATGGATATTCCACGAAATCCCTTGGTACTGAAGTTCCTGAAAAGGAGGGGTAAGTCACATCAGAGAACATGCCGTGAAGGGCATGGCCAAACTCATGGAAAGCGGTGGTCACTTCATCAAAAGTGAGTAAGGTGGGTTCCTCTTCCGGTGGCTTCACAATGTTGAGGTGGTTGGCCACCACCGGTTTGGTCTTCATGAGTTTTGACTGAGAAACGTAGGCATTCATCCAGGCGCCGCCCCGCTTAGAAGTGCGGGCGTATGGATCAAAAATGAACAGGGTTAGAGTAACTCCGTCCGTATCATAGACTTCAAACACTCGGACGTCAGTTTGATATACCGGCAGATCGGTACGTTCTTTGAAGGTGATGCCATAGAGGCGGGTGGCGGCGTAGAACACACCGTTCTTCAGGACATTGTCCAGTTCAAAGTAGGGTTTCAATTCGGATTCATCGAATTCGTACCGCTCCTGCCTCACTTTTTCTGTGTAATAATCCCAATCCCAAGACGCCAACGAGAAGCTGCCTCCTTCGGCATCGATCATTTTCTGTAGATCTGCTGCTTCGCGGTTGGCATTGCGGACTGCAGGCGGGGCAAGATCAGACAAACGGTCATTCACAGCATTTGTGGTTTGGGCGGTCTGATTCTCCAATATGTAGGCGGCATGGTTTTTATAACCCAACAGTTGAGCCCGTTCTGCTCTGAGTTGCACAACTTTAGAGAATACTTCGCGATTATCGAATTCACCGCCGCGGCTGCCCCGAGAAAGAGATGTTTTGTGGATGCGCTCCCGAAGGTCGCGGTTCTCGAGAGAAGAAAGCGGCGGCTGGCCGCTGGTATTCTGAAGGGTAATGACATATTTTCCCGCCAAGTCGCGGGATTCCGCCTCTTTCGCCGCAGCCTCTATCATGGTCTCGGAAAGACCTGTAAGCTCTTCACGGAAATCCACCACCACAGCCAGGTTGTTCACCTCTTTCAGTACATTCTGACTGAAAGTGGTCTGTTGGGTCGCCAGCTCGGCGTTGAGGGTCTTCAGGTGCTCCTTGTCATCGGCCGACAGGTTAGCGCCAGCACGAATAAAATCTTTGTAGGTCTCTTCCACCAAGCGGACAGCTTCCGCATCGAGACCGAGGCTAGTTTTTTGATCATAAAGCGTTCTGATGCGCTCAAACAGTTTGCTGTTCAACAGTATCTGGTCGCTGTGAGCAGAAAGTTTTGGAGCCATTTCGCTTCGGACCGCCTCTAGGCTGTCATTGGTGTGAGCGGAAGCCAGGCTGTAAAACACCGTGGCAACCCTGTTCAGCAGTTGGCCTGATTTTTCCATTGCCACAATGGTGTTCTCAAATGTGGGCGCATCACTCTGGCCGGCAATGGCCTCGATTTCTGCTAACTGTTCCGTCATCCCTTTTCCAAAGGCGGGGGCATAGTGGGCGTTCTTAATCTTATCAAAGGGAGGATACTTGAAGTAAAGTGTACTTTCCTGATAAAACGGGTTTGTTCCGGTTGCTTCCATTTTGCTTAACTGCCCGGGTTTAGGAGAAAAAGCATTTTCGCCGCTGGTAGCACAGCCGGAAAGAATCATCATCACAATAACGGCTGATGCGGTGGTGAATAAGATTCCAAATTTCATTTTGAAAAGTCTCCATATTAGAAAAAAAAGCTACACTAAACATCGGTAAAAGTATGAATTAAGCCCGAATAACTGAAGATATTAAGGACTCAAACAAGCCGATCCTGAAGGCCCGTTTTACTCTGTTACATCATTTATCCGTGCCGTGACTTCTACCTCCAGCTTCATTTTTTCATTCATCAGATCGGCGACAAACATTGTGGCGGCCGGACGGGTTTCACCCAGGTACTTTTTAAAGATGGGCCAGCATGGTTCAAAATCCTCTCTTTTGGGGAATATGTAATGAACACGTACAATTTGATCCAGTCCACAGCCTGCTTTCTTTAGCACTTTTTCTATGTTTTGAAAGCACTGCTCAGCCTGTTCAAGTAAATCATCCGAAATTGACATCGTCTCGTAGTTATATCCGGTAGTCCCGGAAACAAAGATATATTGACCGTCGATGACGGCCCGGGAAAACCCTATTTTTGATTCAAAATCAGAACCACTAGAGATTAACTGTCTTTTAGTTTTTTCTCCTGTCATGCCATTCCTGAATGGATATTGAAAATCTCTGTCTGGACTTTAATAAAACTACGGCGGAAACCCTGTAGGGGAAATAGGGAAGGAGAGAGTAAAGATTGAGTTAACCGGACGGATGGGAATGAAACATTCCGGAGGTCTGGTTGAGCGATTTTTTATGCGCCGCGAATGTTTCGGAGGCGTCTTGAAACACATGAAACGCTGAACGCAGAAACAACACTGCAATACCCAATCCCACAAAAAGATCCGGCCACTGAGAGTTGGTGAGCCACACACCCAGCGCAGCAAGCAAAACCGAAGTATTGGCTATGATGTCATTTCGTGAGCAGAGCCAGACAGAACGCATATTTACATCTTCTGCGCGGTGGCGCCACAGCATTGAAAGGCAGGCCGAATTTGCCATTAAGGCAACCAGTCCAATCAAACCAATCGTTTCGAAATGCGGAGTTATTGGGGTAAGAAACTTGTAAACGGCCTGTCCGAGAACAAACAGTCCGAATATAGCCATGATCCCGCCCTTGATTACGGCTGACACAGCCTTCCACGTGTCGTTACGAGAGACGACGTACAAGCTGAACCCATATACCAAAGCATCGCCGAGCATATCCAAGGAATCCGCAAGCAGCGCTGTTGAGGTGGCCATGAGTCCCGCCACGAACTCGAGAAAAAACATCCCAAGATTAATGGAGAGCACTACTTTTAAGGTCTTGGACTGCCGCGCCCGGAACTTATCGATCTCACATGGGGTGCTAGTACAACAGTCTGTCATATCGGTCAATTTATTTGCCTCTTAGATTTGATTCGCAACCATCTCCACTGTCTTTAACATTTTATCAATCTGTACTTTATCGTTGAAAATGTGAGTAGAGACCCTGAAGGCATAGGTCATTCTATCTCGCTTTATGTCAGACGGTTTGTCCAGAAAATTGACCCAACGGATCCAGATCTTATGTTCTCCGTAAACCTTTTCCCAGATTTTCTCCACATATTCTTTTTCATACTTTCTCTTAGTATTTGGGTTGAATGAGGCCATACCACTGGAGAGGTCTCGATTCATTGTACCTGGGGGAGGAGCAAAAAGACTTTTCTCACCCCAGGTTTCCACGATACGCTTCTTGAGATAATCATTTAAATCAAGCACCCGTTCTTCAATCCGTTTCTTTCCAATATCAGATTGAAGGTCCATTGCGGCGACCATGGCCACAAAGGCGGGTGTATCATTCTGTCCTCGCACCTGAAGTTGTGTGGCAATGTCGAGAAGTTCGTCATTCTCATCTCGAATATCATAGACCTCTGTCAGTACAGGCCACATCCCTCTGGGATTATCACTGCCGCCTTTCATATACAAAACACCCGTTCCAGGAAGACAGTTTAGCCATTTGTGGCCAGCCGTTGAATAGTAGTCGCATCCCAGTTCTTTCATGTCAAGGTCCAGCATGCCAAGTCCGTGAGCGCCGTCAACCACGGAGATCATGTTTTGCTCTTTGGCCAGCTGGCACAACTCTTTCACAGGCATGCGAAGGCCTGTGGTGAAATTGATATGACAGATGAGCAGTACCTTTGGCTTGTTTCGTGACTGGCTGATCGTTTTACGAAAAGCGGAGACAATCTCTTTTTTATCACTCGGTGGGGAAGGAATTGCTATTTGTGTAAACTTGATATCCCGCCGTTTGGCAAGGATTTTTGATGGTGATAGTTCAGCCACATGGTCGTGATGCGTTGAAATGATCTCATCACCATCCTTATAATCGAGACCGAAAAGGACCACGTTTATTCCCATGGCGGTGTTACCAGTAATGACGATCTCCTCTTTTTCCGCGCCCATGAACTTTGCCACTTTCTCTCTGTTAGTCTCTTGGGAGTAGTTGAGATTTTCATTCAGAAAGGCAGCGTCTGTTGGGCTTGCGGTAAACTGTTTAAGTGAAGCAATGTATGCGTCGTAGACGGGTCGAGGGAGAGACCCTTCCGTGCCGACATTCATATAGATAATCTCCGGATCTAGCATGAATTGGTTCTGGACCTCGGCCCAGGATGAATCTCTGCTCAGTGGGATCGGTGTCCCTTTTATTGTACCTGCTTTTGCGACGGGAATCAGGGCTGTTCCCCCTGCAACTGCACCAAACCGTTTCAGAAAACTTCGTCTGGATGTAGTCATAACCTTTCCTCCAATAAACTGAGTTTCGAAATCACTGTTTCGTCAGGACGTGATATTAAAGAACCTTGTGCTGTTTTGCTACAGCGATGAAAGAATTAATAGCCTGGTCTAAATGTTGCTTAGTGTGCGCAGCACTGATTTGTACCCGAATCCTTGCTTCCCCTTTGGGCACTACGGGGAAGGAAAATCCAATAACATAAATACCTTTCTCAAGCAGATCAGCCGCCATACCCTGGGCCAGTTTTGCATCACCCAACATGATAGGGACAATGGGATGAACTCCATGCTTGATGTCAAATCCCGCTTCGGTCATACGCTTCCTGAATTCAAGTGTGTTGCTTTCAAGCTGATCTCTTAACTCAGTTGTCTTCGAGAGCATGTTAAGGCAAGTGATAGTTGCACAAATGATGGCAGGCGCAACCGTATTGCTGAACAGATAGGGCCGTGACCGTTGACGAAGAAAATCCACAATTTCCTGTCTTCCGGAAGTAAACCCGCCACTAGCACCGCCCAGCGCTTTGCCCATGGTGGATGTGACGATATCCACCCGGCCCATGACATTTCTGTGTTCAATGGAACCGCGGCCGGTAGGGCCGAAAAATCCGGTGGCGTGGGAGTCATCTACATGAACTAGAGCATTATACTTCTCAGCCAGGTCACAGATCTCGTCAAGTTTTGCAACAAACCCGTCCATGGAGAAGACGCCATCTGTGGTTATAATGCGTGTTCGGTGGTTTTGTGTCTTTTTCAGGATCGATTCCAGTTCATCCATGTCGCTATTGGCATAGCGGAAACGTTCTGCCTTGCAAAGTCGGACACCATCTATAATAGAAGCGTGATTCAATTGATCTGAGATGACAGCGTCCTCAGGGCTTAAAATGGTTTCGAACAAGCCGCCGTTAGCATCAAAGCAGGAGGTGTATAAGATCGTGTCATCCATCTGGAGGAACTGTGAAATCTTCTTTTCAAGTTCTTTATGAATAGTCTGAGTTCCGCAGATGAATCTGACAGAACTGAGTCCGAAACCCCATTTCTTAATACCCTCCTGAGCTGCTTTGATGAGGGCCGGGTGGTTTGCTAGGCCGAGATAGTTGTTCGCACAGAAATTGATGACCGATTCGTCGTTGACCGTGATCTTGGCACTCTGCTGGGATTGAATCACCCTTTCCGATTTGAACAGACCTCCATCACGGATTTTCTTTAATTCATCTGTTAGTCTCAGCTTAATCGTATCCATCTTTATCCTCTATTGGCCAAGCGAGAATATTCTGTGGATTCTCCATTTCTCCAACTTATTCCCCATATCTTTTGTTGATCTCCGGGACCAGATAATTATCAAAGGCGGAATCAAAGTCGAATCTCGGTTCCCAACCCCAGTCTTTTCGTGCCGCTATGTCGTTCAGTTCTGCAGGCCAGCTATCAACAATGGCTTGGCGCTTATCGCTCACCTTAAATAAGATTTTACTTTTATTGTAAAGGTTTGAAATCTTGTCAGCAAAATCCTGGGCGGAGACCGAAAAAGAGGATATGTGGTAAACCGTTCTGGTAAGTGATTGGGCATCTGCTTTCATAAGGCTTTCCATGGCCAGAATGGCATCGGGCATTGTCATGAACGGCATGGTGGTGTCCGGCCTAACAAAACAGGCGTAAGGTTCTCCCTGCGCCACCGCATGGATCATCTCCGGTCCGTAGTCGCTGGTGCCGCCAGACGGTACCGTATCCGCACTGATGAGGCCGGGGAATCGGATAGCCCTGAAATCGATCATGCCACCGGAGGAAACAGCTGAAAGGCGCTGATAATATTTGGAATAATATCTTCCAAGATGCTCGCAGTAGAGTTTGTTGCATCCATACATAGTTTCAGGCCGGCAGTACTGATCTTCTGTTACTGCACCTGAGTTCTCTTTTTCTTCACGGCCGCCCATGCCGTACACAGCGATGGAGCTGGGGAAGAAAAACTTCACTGCTTTTCCCTGACTGGATGCTTGCTCCACAGCGATTTTCAAAAGATTGAGCGTACCGCCCACATTGACGTCGTGAGCGATGTGGGGAGAAAATTCGGCCCGGGTGCTGAGGATCGCAGCTAAATGGTAGATGGTTGATATCTCATATTTGGCGTTGATTCGTTCAAGGATATTGGTATCTAGTATATTTGCTGTCACAGCATCCCGAACCATTGGTTTCACCTTGCTGTCAAGCGAATCCAGGTCCAGTGCCACTATATTAGAATCGTCACGTTCGGCAATAGCTTTGATCAGTCCCTGGCCGATTTCGCCATTGGCACCGGTAATAAGGATAACGGGTTTTCGCACGGTCAAATAAAGGTGGAAATCTTGCGTGCAATATAGGCGGGATGTCTCGCCTCCGCAAGAATAAATTAGGAACTTTCTCGACGAGAAAGTCGTCGTAAGACACCTTGTTTCTGGATGAGTCTCGGGTTAAATTAATCTTCCTCACTTCGTCGGAATCGCATGGGAAAGATAATTGCATTTGCCAATCAGAAAGGTGGTGTCGGCAAGACGACCACAGCCATTAATGTGGCGGCGAGCTTGGCTGTTTCTGAATTCAAAACGCTTCTTGTTGACCTAGACCCTCAATCCAACGCAACCACAGGTCTCTCTGAAATGTTCGCCCCCAATGGAACAACAATTTATGACGTTCTTATCAGGGAGAAGCCCATGTCCAAGGGGATCAGAAAAACAGCTTTAGAATACCTCGATCTTGTGCCTAGCACTCATGATCTTGTGGGTGCCGAGATAGAACTCGTAGGGATGTTGGCGAGAGAGTATCGGCTCCGGGACTGTATTAAGAGACAAGTGAAGAAATACGATTATGTCCTGCTGGACTGTCCACCTTCGCTTGGATTATTGACTTTGAACGCACTCTCCTCCTCCGACTCTGTTCTCATCCCAATTCAATGTGAATATTTTGCCCTTGAGGGATTGAGCCAATTACTTCAGACCATCCGTCTCGTACAACGCCACCTGAACACCAAGCTCGATATTGAAGGTGTCCTCATAACCATGTATGACGGCCGGCTCAATCTTTCGAAACAGGTTGAAAAAGAGGTTCGACAATATTTCAACGGGAAAACGTTCAAAACCGTTATCAGACGAAATGTAAGGCTTGGTGAAGCACCCAGTTTCGGCAAACCGATCTTACTGTACGAAGCCAATTCACCCGGTGCTCAGGATTACTTAACTTTGGTTCAGGAGATGCTTAACCGTGGCAACAAAAAGGCTAGGTAGAGGAATAA
>Ga0187827_10000457_pt1 | contig 64429 bp, 61 predicted proteins | sample ETNtaG_39_FD_167969 | JGI IMG/M metagenome (GOLD analysis project Ga0187827, IMG submission 167969) | Marine microbial and viral communities from oxygen minimum zone, Eastern Pacific Ocean - ETNP2014_SV_150_PacBio MetaG (Illumina Assembly) | ecosystem: Environmental > Aquatic > Marine > Hypoxic... | reverse complement strand
CTGCCGATTAAACGGATCATCCGTTCCTTTACAAGTTGAAGATCGACGCTGGATCGCTCCAGTACAAATCGCGGATTTTCCCTTTCCCAAAGCAAATCATAAACTGTTTAATCTGTTGAATGAACAAAGGTGGCGGCAATGACAGAAATCTGGGTAGGTCTTATCTTTATTGTGGTTGTGATCCTTGTTAGTATGGCAGTTAAATTGGTCCGTACTGTTGAAATTCATGGTGATGAGACTGGGGTCCATTTAAGGGACAGAAATATATTTCATGCACTGATTTCTCTGATCTTGATCCCCTTATCTTTCCTTGCTTTTTTCTTAATCAGTTTTGTTTTAATGATTTCGTTGCTTCTGATTAGACCTCACAGATTGATCCCCATTGTAAATATATGCAGCAGATTTATACTTCTCTGCTCAGGAGTAGTATGGAGAATTCACGGCAGGGAAAATGTGGACAAGAGCAAGAGTTACGTCTGGATGTTTAATCACCAGTCCATTCTCGATATTTTCGTTATTGGCATGATGGTTCCCCACTACATTGTCGGAGTAGCTGCCCAATATCAGTTCAACTTACCTGTGTGGGGTTATGTGGTGAAAAAGTGGGGCAATATCCCGGTGAGCCGTAAAGATACTCGCGAGGCCATTAAAGCTATCGAACTGGCAAGGAACAAGCTGCTCGAAGGTACATCCATTATGATTGCTCCGGAAGGGCAGCGTACTGTTGACGGTAAATTGTGTCCTTTCAAAAAAGGAGCTTTTCATTTGGCCATGGGGGCTGATGGGACCATCCTTCCTGTGGGAATCCAGGGGCTCTTCGATGTGAAGAGAAAGACCGATTGGCGAATTAAGCCCGGCAGGATTGATGTTTCTATCGGCCGCCCCATTCCGGCTTCAGAGTACGAAGGAATGACTGTGGAGGAACTTCGAGACTATGTTCGAGAAAGAATGCTGAAACTGATAGGTGAGGTATAATGAAGTTGCAAGAGATTATCAATTCTGAACATGCTGGTGAAATTATTCGAATCTGATAACTTTGCCTAGATAAACTCCCGTGCCTAAACTCTTCACCCGGAGAAACTGTAAATCCCCAAATAATAGAGAATGAAAGACCACTATCTACTGGACCCGAAGATCACTTTTCTCAATCACGGTTCTTTTGGTGCCTGTCCGAAGCCGGTGTTTAAAGATTATCAGAACTGGCAGCGGAAATTGGAAGAACAGCCGGTTAGATTCTTACGGGAAGAAGTTTATCATCATTTAAAAAACGCTCGGGATGCATTGGGAGCATACGTTGGCAGTGACGGCGATGATCTGATCTTTGTGCCGAATCCCACAACGGCAGTAAACACGGTTATTCGCAGCCTCAATCTATCTGCTGGAGATCAAATTCTCTCTACCGATCATGAGTACGGTTCTCTGGTACGGGCGTGGGAGTGGTTCACCCAGGATATACAGGTTGAGTTTATCCAGCGAGAGCTGCTGCTCCCCATGACCACCCATGAAGAATTTGTACAACACTTCTGGGCAGGTGTTACAGATAGAACCAGGGTCATCTTTTTGAGCCATATTACCAGTTCTACCGGGCTGATCTTCCCAGCAGAGGAGATTTGTAAAAAAGCTCGTGATGCTGGAATCCTCACTATCATCGATGGAGCACATGTACCCGGGCACATTCCCCTGAACATCACTGAGATGGAGCCTGATATTTATACAGGTGCTTGTCATAAATGGTTATCTGCGCCCAAAGGCGCTTCATTTCTCTACGTGAAAAAAGAATTACAGGAACTTATTAAACCTCTGATTATCAGTTGGGGGAGAGAGGTAGATCCTTCCCCTTCTCCTTTTATCCATGAGAATCAATTACAGGGGACGAGGGATCCAAGCCCTTTTCTGGCTGTGCCGGCTGCCATACGGTTTCAGGAGGAAAACGATTGGGAGTCCGTAAAATCACAATGCCGCAGATTGACACGTGAGACTCGGGACCGTGTGTACGAGATAATCAATACGGCACCTATTTGTCCCAACTCAGAAGAGTGGCTGGGACAGATGGCGACTGTTGAGATAGAAGTAGATGATCCAGAAAAAGTAAAAAACAGTTTATTGGAGGATTATGCCATTGAAATCCCAGTTTTTTCATGGAAAGATAAGGCATTTCTTCGCTTCTCATTCAATGCCTATAATAATCCGAGAGATGCTGATTTTCTAATCAATGCTTTAAAGGAGATTAGTTGAATTTGTATCTAATTAAATATGACTTAAAGAGTACTGTTTTCAATGGAATGGAGGATGATTGATGTCTGATTTTTATGTTATTGCTCACTTTGCGATGATGCTTTTATGGGTATTACCGGCATTTTATTTGAATTACAAACTTTTGAGGCATTATCCGGATGGTGCACCAGAAGAAAAACTAACCCTATTAAAGAATGTTCAATCTATATCAGATAAGACTGAACTGCCTGCATCATCCTTCATTTTTTTGATAGGAGTGCTTATGATTCTAGATAAAACTTTTTTTCTTCAGATGGGAATTATCCATTTAAAAATATTATTGGCTCTCATTGCTATTGGGTTATACCACATGTCCAGGGGAAGATTAAGACGTATTATAACATCATTGGAGGGGAGTGGTGCTGTAGCCGGTCAAGGTCGCCAACTAATTTTCTTCCGTGTAATTACTCTGGTACTCATAGTGTCAGTGGTGTTACTTATTTTCACATTCTATGGTTTTTTTAGGACAGTTAATTTGATAGGGTTTTAGATTAGTTAGGGGAAGCGTGATGGACCGTTTCGGTCGCTCCACCTGATCATGACCCTACCGAATGAAGAAGCCAGATTTGTTTTTAATGGTTTATCGGATGTTTCACTTATTCCTACGGCAGTTGACTCAGACAGTTCGATATAAAGAGGGAAGTCGCTAATTATGGCTTCATGGAGTGCAACTTCTGGATTATTTACTTCTACTTGAAAGTCACTAGGGAAGTCTTTGGGGAGTTCCAGAAAAATATTTCCAGCGTTTGTAGTTGCATCTATGGTATGTCCGGATATTGTTTCATCCCAGCTTTTCAATATCTCTATATCCCCTGATTCTGTTTCAAAATTGACACATCCAGCTAACTGTTCTCCAGTAATCCCCCCGTTCTTTGTCCAGCCTAGAATATCACCGTTAATATTTCTGAGGGAGAGATCTCCATTGCTTGAAAAAAGATCAAGATTTCCTTCTAAGTTTTCTATTCGAATGTCTCCTTTTAACGATTTGAGTTGTGTCTCACCCTTCCCATTTCTGACACTTATATCGCCGTCAAGAGTATGTACTGAGATCGCACGTCCATAAACGTTATCAATTACTATTGTCCCCTCACCACCTGTTATATGAATATCACCTTCAACAGATTTAATGTCTATATTTCCGCTATCGCTGCTTACTTCCAAGTCTCCCATAATGGTTTCTGCTTTGATGTTACCAGCCAATGTAGTGAATGTTGTGTTGCCTGAAATGTTGTTGCAATAGAGATTTCCTGCTAGAGAAGAAGCAATGGTACGGCCGCTTATTTTTGAAAGAGAAATATCACCAAATTTTGTCATAATTAAAAGTGTGCCCGAAAAACCTTCTGCTGAAATGCTTCCAGTCGTGAGATTCGCCATAATTTGAAAATGAAGCGGCAGAATTATTTGATAGTTTGCATCTGAGATTTTGACAGGCAGGTTTTGGCCGGCAAGATAAACTTTGTCTACCTTTGATTCCAGCCCGGCTTTCGCGTCTAGATAAAGGTTAAGTGCATTTTCTTCAGTTATGGCATTAATAACCATAGTTTCTTGGAGTAAAATCTGTTTTTTATTTTGACTGCTTAGAGAAACATCGCCACTGATATTTTCTAGCAAAAGGTTCCCCAAGCCGGCTGAATTGATAGAGTATGAAGAAGTAACCCGGAAGCGATTATATGCCTCTCGGGTAATTTCCTGTGCGGAAATACCAACGTAAAATGATAACAGTAGCAATCGACCTACAACAATAGAGGCTTTATTAGGTCTTTTTCGGCTTTTACAGTTAATTAGTTTGACCTTTAGAGGCCTGTTTCTCCCACAGTTTTTTTCACATGCTCAAAGGTGTTTTGAAGAGCGGCATTTTCGTCTTCTGTCAGTTCAAATTCGATGATTTTTTCTACACCCCCGGCACCTATAACTGCGGGGACACCAATAAAATAGCCGTCAATGCCATATTCACCTTCACAAAGAGCGGCACTTGGGATCACACGTTTTTTGTCCAGAATGTAGGCTTCCGCCATTTCCATTGCACACTGAGCAGGAGCGTAGAATGCGGAACCGTTTCCGAACAATTTTACGATCTCACCACCAGCAACACGAGTCCGTTTTACGATCGCTTCCAGTCGGTCGGCAGGAACCAGTTCGGTAATCGGGATCCCGGCGACGTTCGCTGTACGGATAATCGGAACCATCGTATCACCATGACCACCCATCACCATGCAGTGGATGTCTTGTACTGAGTAGCCGGTCTCCATGGAAAGGAATGTGCGGAAACGTCCTGTATCAAGAGCACCTGCCATTCCAACCACCCTATTCTTAGGAAAACCGGAGATCTTGTAGAAAGAATACACAATAGCATCCAAGGGGTTGGATACGACGATCACGAAGGCATTCGGAGCGTATTTTCTCACATTTTCAGCTACGTTAGTGATAATCTTGATATTGATACTGAGTAGATCTTCTCTGTCCATACCGGGCTTACGGGGAACCCCCGCTGTTATAACGATAACATCAGCCCCTTCAATGTCCGCGTAATCAGAAGTACCGGACAGGTTGACATCGTAGCCGTCGTGGGGACGCAATTGCATAATATCAAGAGCTTTGCCTTTTGCCATCCCTTCCGCTTCCGGAATATCAAGGATGACTACATCACCCAGTTCTTTTTGAGCTGCGATCAGGGCAAGATTTCCACCGATCTGTCCGCCTCCAATAAGTGCTATCTTTTTTCTGTTCATTATTCCTCCTGAGGATATGATTATCTGTTAATAAGTATACACATGATGGATTTCTAAAATGACACTTACTATTGGCAAATTTACGGGATAAAGCAAAGATTTGGAAGTGCCAACAAAGAATGGAAATAAAAATCCCCGTATCATAATACGGGGGCAGTTTTTGGCTTAAACTGAGAAAAAGAGATCAGTTACTAAATGTTAATCAGACAGAATACTGACAATCTTACGGTCGCGACCCTTTCGGCCGAATTTCACAATTCCGTCAGCTTTAGCAAAAAGGGTGTCGTCTCCACCAATGCCTACATTTATTCCCGGGTGGATTTTTGTTCCTCTCTGACGAATAATAATAGACCCAGCCGTTATGAATTGACCATCATAAGATTTAACTCCGAGTCGTTTAGAGCGGCTGTCTCGCCCGTTTTTTGTGCTGCCCATTCCTTTTTTATGTGCCACGGTGTTAGTCTCCTGTTTCCTCTTCAGCTAGCACCGCTTGTTTCTCGGGTGTCGAAGCTGAGATTTTGTCTATCTTAATTATGGAAAAATCCTGACGATGGGTGTTTTTTACACGATAACCTTTTCTCCGTTTCTTTTTAAAGACTACTACCTTTTTTCCTCTGCCATGACTAAGAATTGTTGCATCAACTTGAACGCCATTGACATTCGGTGTGCCAACATGAACTTGCTTTCCGTCATCGTAAAGCAATACATTATTATAACTGACGGACGTACCCTCATCAGTTGGCTGGCGTGGAACTTCCAGCTCAAGTCCGAGCTCTACTCGTAGCTGTTTACCTGATATATCAACTATTGCAAACATTATTATCGTATTCCATGTGCATTTAAGCCAAGAAATTTACTGTTAGTATTATCTTCAGTCAAGAGATACTTGATCTGTGACATCATTGCCTGATTTCTTAGATATAAAGCGGAACTCGTCTGGCCCGATCTGTTCATCTCCTTCAATACCAATATGTACAAAATTTTTCCACATAAAATTTCTCATAACCTTTTTCTTTGAATTATTCAGGTACTTCTCCAATGAAGGATGAACTATCAGTTTCAGTCTTAGGTCACGATTATTTTTTCGGTAAGTACGTAGCCAGTTGTCAACTCTAGTGATGACAGTATCTTTTGATGCAACTCGTCCAATACCATGACAGGTAGGGCACTCTTCACTTAGTGTATGCAGGAGAGAAAGGCGTATGCGTTGCCGCGTCATTTCCAAAAGACCAAAGTCGCTAATGGGGGAAACGGCTACTTTGGCTCGATCCTTTCTCAGTTCGCGTCGAAGTTCATGGAAGATACGCTTTTTATTTCCACTCCGCTGCATATCTATAAAATCAATTACTATTAGACCTCCGATGTCTCTTAGACGGAGTTGCCGAGCTGTTTCCCGAGCGGCTTCCAAGTTAATTTTGAGAGAATTGTCTTCGTGAGCACGCTTGCCAACAAAACGGCCACTGTTAACATCTATTACTACCATTGCCTCAGTGTGTTCTATGATAAGATAAGCACCACTTTTCAACCAGACTCTACGTCGCATAGATTTCTCAATTTCTTTATCTATTCCCTCTTTGCCAAACAGAGGAGATTTTCCTTTATGAAGTTCCAGGCGCGAGACCATTGAAGGTGAAATGTTTTGAAGATGCTGCTGCAGCCGTCGGTATAGTTTGCGGGAATCAAATACTACTTTATCAATATCTGATGTTAATAAATCTCGTATAACTGTAGAGACAGTTTCTAAATCTTCGTGGACCAAAGCTGGAGATGGAAGATTATCAGCCTTAGACTGAAGAGCTTTCCAGTTTTTAAGAAGAGAGTCGAGATCTTTTTTCAGTAGGCGATCACTTTTACCTTCAGCCTCTGTGCGTGCAATGACTCCTACGTTTTTTGGAATTAGATTCCGAATAGATTTTCTCAACCTTCTCTTTTCGTATTTATCCCATATTTTTTTTGAGATTCCCACAAAGTCAGCCTCCGGGACAAGTACTACTAGATGTCCAGGAATAGCTAAATTGGTGGTTACTCTGGGGCCTTTTCCAGAAAAAGCTTCTTTAATAACCTGTACCAGAATATCCTGACCTGTTCTTAATTCTACTTGAATTTCCTTTAGTGTAGCCCCATTTTTTCTTTTGCCCTCATCTTCTTCCTCAGATGTTGAAGCATCTCTTAGAAGTTCTGGGTTGCTTATTTCAGAAAAGGGTAGGAAAGCATTTATATCGTATCCAATATCTACAAACGCAGCCTGCATGCCGGGAATAACATTTTCTACTTTTCCCTTATAAATGTTACCAACCAAGCTCTCTTGATCAGGCTTTTCGATGTAGATTTCCACCAGTTTCCCTTCTTCTTTAATAGCTATCCGGCGTTCACTAGCGGTTTCGCTAACAAAAACTTCTTTGCTCATAAATTAGTTACTCCTTCAAATTACATGTTTCTTATACACATAGTGTATAGTGCCTTTATATGGCACAAGCGTAGTTATCCCAAGAGAATAACTCTACTTCGACAAACTATGTCTACTCGTTTTTTCACGGCGTTTTTTCTCGGCAACGCCAATCTGACAGTTATTGTATGTCAGTCTGTATGGAAGGAACTGAGGGAGGAGTACGAGGAAAAAATCTTCTTTGTTTCTTGTGTATCCGCAGAAATTTCAATTCTTGTCCAAAACTATTTCTAAAAACCTTCCTTAGAATCCTTCTAAACCTTAAAGTACAGTTAATCTTTCATCTTCCAAAGTTATTTATCAATAACAACTTGAAATAAATAAGTTTCGCTTATACTCATATTTGGCTTAAACTTCCCCTGTCGTGATTTAAGCCATATTGCCGCGACCTAAAATAACGGTGCTAAAAAGGCCTTCAAGCCGGGATGCACCGGCTTTTTTGCTATGAAGACTATTAAAGAGATACTAGCTGAACGAATCTTAATAATGGATGGTGCCATGGGGACCATGGTGCAGGCTTACCTATTGGAAGAGTCTGATTTCAGGGGTGAGCGTTTTCTAGATCACTCTTTCGATTTGAAAGGGAATAATGATATACTAAATCTCACCAAGCCAGAAATAGTTGCAGATATTCACCAAGCTTATCTTGAAGCCGGGGCGGACATAATAGAGACTAATACGTTCAATGCAAACAAAATCTCCCAGAAAGATTATGGAATGGAAGACTTGGTGTATGCAATCAATTTGGAGGCGGCTCGGATTGCTCGGAATACTGTCGATAAATTTATTAAAGAACATCCCGGGAACACTCGTTTTGTAGCCGGTGCTTTAGGTCCTACCAATAGAACTGCTTCTCTTTCTCCAAATATCAATAATCCCGGGGAAAGAAACATAACCTTTGACGATCTTGTGTCTGCATACAGTGAGCAAACTCGAGGGTTGCTAGATGGCGGAGTGGACATCCTTCTAATTGAAACGGTATTTGATACACTCAATTGTAAAGCCGCACTTTTTGCGGTTCGCCAAATATTAGACGAACGTTGCGAAGATATTCCGTTGATGGTCTCCGGCACAATCACCGATGCCAGCGGACGGACACTTTCGGGTCAAACGGTTGAGGCATTCTGGCACTCAATTCGCCATGGAGATCTTTTTGCTGTTGGGTTGAATTGTGCTTTAGGAGCCGAGCAAATACGTCCCCATCTTGACGCACTCTCTTCCGCTGCAGACATCTTTACATTTGTTTATCCGAACGCCGGGCTGCCAAACGAATTAGGCGAGTACGACGAAAATCCAGAGAAGATGGCGTCTGAGATCAAGGAATTTGCTGAAAGTGGACTTGTAAACCTTGTTGGTGGTTGTTGTGGGACGACACCAGATCATATTAGAGCTATAGCAGATGCAGTAGAAAAACTTTCACCTCGAAAGGTGCCCAAGATAGAATCTTACACTCGATTAAGCGGCTTGGAGCCCATAACCATTCGACCTGACAGCAATTTCGTCAACGTGGGCGAACGGACAAACGTAGCAGGTTCAGCTAAGTTTCGCAGGCTCATTTCAGATGGGAATTATGAAGAAGCGTTGAACGTAGCTCGGAATCAAATCGAAAACGGCGCTCAGATTATAGATATCAATATGGACGAAGGTCTCCTTGATTCCGAAGCTGCGATGGAGTTTTTCCTGAGGCTGGTAGCTACTGAACCTGATATCTCTAAGGTGCCGGTCATGGTGGATTCGTCAAAGTGGTCGGTCATTGAAGCAGGTCTAAAAAATCTGCAAGGGAAGGGAGTCGTTAATTCCATCTCCCTAAAAGAAGGTGAGGAAGAGTTTATCCGGCAAGCGAAACTTGTATGTCGATATGGAGCAGCCGTTATCGTTATGGCATTCGATGAAGAAGGGCAGGCGGACAGTTATGAACGGAAGGTGCAGATCTGTAGTCGCGCTTACAGCATTCTTACTGACGAAATTGGGTTCCCTCCTGAGGATATCATTTTCGACCCTAACATTTTCGCTGTAGCGACCGGTATCCCAGAACACAATGAATATGCACAAGCTTACATTGAAGCCGCTCGAACTATCAAAGAGACATTGCCGGGAGTACATGTGAGCGGCGGAGTGAGCAATCTTTCCTTTTCTTTCCGCGGAAACAACTCCATCCGAGAGGCGATGCATTCCTGTTTTCTGTATCATGCCGTACAGTCCGGGATGGATATGGGGATTGTAAATGCTGGACAATTGACTGTCTATGATGATATCGATCCCGAATTCAGGGAAAGAATTGAGGATGTGTTGTTCAACCGCCGAGAGGATGCTACGGAGCGTCTGGTGGAGGCAGCTGAAAGTTATCGTAGTGAAAGAAAGAAGAAGGAAAAAGATCAGGCGTGGAGAACTCTGCCGGTTGAGGAACGGCTGGAATTTGCACTTGTGGAAGGGATTGCTGATTATGTGGTAGATGATGCCGAAGAAGCACGGGAAAAATTTAGTCGTTCGATTGAAGTTATCGAAGGTCCCCTCATGGAAGGAATGAACAAGGTTGGTGATCTATTCGGATCTGGTAAGATGTTTTTACCGCAGGTAGTGAAGAGCGCCCGAGTGATGAAGAAAGCGGTGGCTCATCTTGTACCATTTATCGAAGTTGAACAGGAACAAACCGGAGTATCTGCTTCGTCAAAAGGGAAAATTGTACTTGCGACTGTGAAAGGTGATGTTCACGATATCGGGAAGAACATCGTCGGAGTGGTTCTCGGATGCAATGGATATGATGTGATTGATCTTGGTGTCATGATTCCTCCGGATAAAATTCTGACTGTCGCAAGAGAGGAGAGTGCAGATATTGTGGGGCTCTCCGGACTCATCACACCAAGTTTGGACGAAATGGTACACGTTGCAAAAGAGTTGGAGCGGGACGGGTTTGATATTCCACTTCTTATCGGCGGAGCAACCACGAGCCGGAAACATACAGCTATTAAGATTGAAAATAACTACTCCGGCGCTACCGTGCATGTGATAGATGCATCACGTGCTGCAGGAGTTGTCTCTTCACTGTTGAGTGAAGAGCAAAGGGACGAATTTATTGCTGATACTCGTGAGGATTTCAAAAAGATCAGAGAATCCCATGAAGCCAATCTGCAAAGGAAAGCTGTTATTACTTTGGATGAGGCTAGAGATCGGAAACCATTTATTGACTGGAAAACTTACGAACCGCCCAAACCAAATATTCAGGGGATTAAGGTGTTTAATAATTATCCTCTGGATGAATTAGCTGACCACATTGACTGGTCGCCTTTTTTCCACGCTTGGGAGATAAAAGGGAAATTCCCAACTATACTGGACAGTTCAAAATACGGTGAAGAGGCAAAAAAGTTGTATAATGATGGCCAAGAATTGCTGCAAAAGATTATTAAGAATAACCGGCTTATTGCTAAAGCAGTCGTTGGATTTTTCCCCGCATTCGCCGAAGATGAGACTGTATTTCTCGACAAAGTAGAATTTCAGTTTCCACGGCAATTGGTTGATAAGGGTACCGCTAAGCCAAACTACTCCCTCGCTGATTTTATTGCTCCTAAAGATGATTGGTTGGGGATGTTTGCCGTGACCGCCGGTCATGGACTTGAACAAATCGTTCAAGAGTTTGAAAGCGAACACGACGATTATAGTGCAATCATGGCAAAAGTGCTGGCAGATCGTTTGGCGGAAGCATTTACTGAACTGTTGCACGAAAGAGTGCGTCGAGAATTTTGGGGATACGCCCCTGATGAACAGATGGACAATGAGTCTCTTATCGGAGAAAAGTATCACGGGATTCGACCTGCACCGGGATATCCTGCCTGTCCTGATCATGCAGAAAAAGATGAGATTTGGAAACTCCTTAATGTAGAAGATAATACAGGCATAACATTGACAGAAACGAGAGCAATGTATCCTGCAGCTTCCATCTCCGGTTGGTATTTTTCTCATCCTGAGTCACGGTATTTTTCTGTAAGGACTACTGGATAAATTGAAGAACAAAGAAGATCAACCGCAATTCTGGGAGGGGAGATACCTCGACGATAACACTGTCTGGGATTTGAGTGGTCCAACGCCGATTTTTGAGCGTCTTGCCGATGAGCTTCCATGCGGGGAAATGTGTATACTCGGTTGTGGGAAAGGTCACGATGCCGTAATGTTTGCAAAGAAAGGGTTCAAAGTAACAGCAGTGGATTTTGCACCAAGCGCAGTTAACGTTGTAAATAAATTGGCAGAAGAGAGCGGAGTATCTGTCGAAGCACTTGAGGAAGACATTTTTAGCCTCCCTGATAACTATACAGGGGCATTTGATTATCTAATTGAACAGACATGTTTTTGTGCAATTAATCCATCTCGTAGGCAAGAATATGAACGAGTGGTACATGATATACTCAAACTAGGAGGACAAATCATCGGTTTATGGTTTCCGCTGGATAAGCCTATGGATGAAGAAGGTCCGTCTTGGGGGACTACATTAGAAGAAGTCAAGAATCTTTTTGCTGAGGAGTGGACGATTGAACGGGAAGAGTGGCCTGAACTTTCTATTAAACCTCGAAAAGGTCGGGAAAAACTGATTATCTTTGAAAAGAGAACTTGATTTCCACTGAAATATTACCGCTCGGCTTGGTAAGTTATCGGTCATGGAAAAAGAACTCAATATTGCGATTCAAGCTTCAAAAGAAGCCGGCGAAGTCATCATGGAATACTACAAAGCTGATTATGAAATCCGTGAAAAAGGTTACCACAATCCTGTCACTACCGCTGACCATGCAGCAGATTCACGACTAAAAGAGATATTAATTGAAGCCAGACCTGAATTCGGTTGGCTCTCAGAAGAAACTGTGGATTCACCGGATCGCCTTTCGAAAGAACGGGTTTGGGTTGTAGATCCACTGGATGGGACCAAGGAATTTATCGAGGGTGTTCCTCAATTTGTCGTGAGCATAGCGATTGTTGAAAACGGGGAGCCAATCTTGGGTGTGTTATACAATCCCGTAACAAAAGATATCTTCACAGCCGCAAAAGGAGAAGGAGCATTCTTGAATGACGAACCTGTTCATTGCGTAACCAAGGACAGTATTGGCGACATGGTAATTCTGAATAGTCGCTCCGAAACACGACGGGGATTGTGGAAACCGTTTGCAGACACATTCGGAGAACTTCGTGCCATTGGCAGTGTGGCGTATAAACTCGGGCTAACAGCTGCTGGGAAAGCCGATATTTTTGCGTCTCTCCGCCCAAAAAATGAGTGGGATATTTGCGCAGGAAACTGCATTATTAACGAGGCAGGCGGTAAGCTGATCGATCTGCATGGGAATATCAGGCGGTACAATCAAGAAAATACAATAATTGAGCCGGGCCTTATTGCGGGAGAAATTGGAGCGGTAGATAAAGTAATGAAAATTTTCAAGGATAGCTCATAATGTCTAAAAAACAGACCAACCCAGAAAACGCCATCCCTTGTCTAGACCACGGCTTCATCCGCCTAGTGGACAGCATGGGCGGAGATGACGCCATCGTACAGGCGGCTCGCGTAAGCTACGGTAAGGGGACAAGAAAAGTATCACAAGACCGCGGGCTCATCCGCTACCTCTTGCGGCACCGGCATACCACTCCATTTGAGATGGTGGAGTTCAAGTTCCATTGCAAAATGCCTATTTTTGTAGCGCGGCAGTGGGTGCGCCACCGGACGGCAAATATCAATGAATACAGCCTCCGCTATTCAGAGGCCCGGGATGAATTCTATATTCCTGACGAAAAGCATATTCTCTTTCAGAGCAAGCTCAACAAGCAGGGCCGCAGCGGTGAAGTTTCAGCAGATCTCAAGAAAAAAGTCCAGGATTATTTTCGAGAAATATCTGATAGATCCTATGCAGTTTATTCTGAGTTAAACGAAGCCGGCATCGCCCGGGAACTGGCACGGGCTGTCCTGCCAGTAAACATTTATACTGAGTGGTATTGGAAGAACGATCTCCACAACATCCTCCATTTCCTGAGCCTTCGGATGGATCCTCATGCGCAGTATGAAATTCGTATTTATGCGGAAGCTATGGCGAAAATTGTGAAGCAAATCGCTCCATTTGCCTATGAGGCGTTTCAGGATTATGTTGTAGGCGGCATGCGGTTTTCCAGCATTGAGCAAGCTCGGTTGACTGAACAACTTCCTGACGGTGTTATTAATGATCTTCTTGGAGATACGATCTACTCAATAGTGGCGACGCTTCAAAGGAACAAGCCGCGGGATGAAGACGAGCTCTTTCCACTATATCAGAAAAATGATGGGCAGGACAGCGAAGAGGATTTCATGTTAAAGTGGTCAGCTGGCGAGATAGAGACAGGTAATGTACGGGAGCTCCGCGAATTTAAGAGAAAACTCCTTAGCTTGAAGAATGGGAAAGAATGATGCGACTCAGGAGGGGCATCGCAAGCGCCTTCGTCAGAGATTCCTAAAATCCGGCCTGGAAGGATTCCACGATTACGAAATTGTGGAACTGCTGCTTACTCTCGGCACTCCTCGCCGCGACTGCAAGGGTTCTGCCAAAGAGGTGCTGAAGAAGTTCGGGTCTCTCCGCGGCGTGCTGGAAGCGCCAACAGAAGAGCTGGCTACTATCCATGGGATTGGCGCAAATAATGTAATTGGATTAAAGCTTTCTCAAGCTATCGCCCTCCGGTATCTCAGTGACAAAGTAGTGGGGCAGGACTTTCTTCGCTCATCTGAGGAAGTGGTGGATTATCTGCGTCTCAATCTGCGTGACAGAAGCAGGGAAGTATTTTTGGTGATATTCCTCAATGGGCGTAATCAGATAACTGCAATGGAAGAGATGTTCGAAGGCACCCTAACAACTTCCGCCGTCTATCCCCGGGAAGTGATTGACAGGACGCTAAAGAACAAAGCAGCGGCGCTAGTTCTCGTTCACAATCATCCGTCAGGAAATTCTCAACCATCGAAGGAAGATCTGGACATTACCAAACGGCTTAAAGATGCTGCCGCTTCCATTGATGTGTCTATTCATGATCATCTCATAATAGCCGGTGATGATTTTTATTCGTTTGCGGATCACGGTATACTCTAGTTCTAGCTGTGGCAAAACAGAATATAATCGAAAAAATCGCTCAAAGTTATGCTCTCGATTTAAAGCCGGGGCAGGAAATCCACAGCGGCGACACTGTTTTCATCCGGCCGGCGCACGTCATGACCCACGATAATACCGGCGCAGTGATGAGCAAATTTCAAGCCATCGGTGCAGGTAGAATGGCGAATCCCCGCCAGCCGGTTTTTACACTTGACCACAACTTACAAAACAAAAGTGATGAGAATCTGGCGAAGTATGCCCGTATCGAACAGTTTGCCGCTGAGATGGGAGCAGATTTTTATCCTGCCGGCCGCGGAATTGGACACCAGATCATGTGTGAGGAAGGATACGTATGGCCTGGGACGATGGTAGTGGCATCGGACAGCCACTCCAATATGTACGGCGGTCTTGGTTGTTTGGGAACTCCTGTAGTCAGGACTGATGCTGCGGCTATTTGGGCGACTGGACAAACATGGTGGCAGGTTCCGCCTGTGGCGCGAGTGGAACTTACCGGCAAGCTGCTCCCGGGAGTGACAGGAAAAGATGTGATAATCACGCTGTGCGGTCTGTTCAACAATGACGAAGTTTTGAATCATGCTATAGAATTCACAGGTGATGGGGTTACCGGACTGTCGGTAGATGAACGACTTACAATCGCCAACATGACAACGGAATGGGGTGCATTGGCAGGCGTTTTCCCGGTGGATACAGTAATATTGGAGTGGCTGTGGAAGCAGTCGGAATTTGTGAGCGAACGCGGCTTACCCGGTGTTCCGTCAGATGAGGACAGCAGCGGCAGTCATCCCAGGTTGAATAAAGAGCGTCTGCAGCAACTCGAAGAAAATAGTATCACTGCGGACGATGATGCTTTCTATGCAGTTGACATTTCTCTCGATCTTGCCACTGTCCGCCCATACTGTGCAGGTCCGGATAACTTAAAAGTCATGACCGATGTAGCTGTAATGGCAAAAGAAGAAATCGCGATTAATAAAGCTTATCTAATCTCGTGTGTGAACAGCCGGGTCAGCGATCTTTCTGCTGCAGCGGATGTTGTTCGCGGAAAGAAAGTAGCGCCCGATGTAGAATTTTATGCAGCGCCGGCATCCAGCGAAGTTCTGGCAGAAAGCGAGCGGAGAGGAGATTGGAAGACGCTATTAGATGCAGGAGCTATTCCGCTTCCGCCGGGATGTGGGCCGTGCATTGGCCTTGGGATGGGTCTGCTGGAAGATGGCGAAGTAGGCATCTCAGCGACAAATCGCAACTTTAAAGGGCGGATGGGTTCCCCGGATTCTAAAGTTTATCTGGCATCGCCAGTGGTTGTAGCAGCATCAGCTGTAACGGGAAAAATATCGTCGCCGGCTGAATACGATTCGGTGAATGCAAGTGGAAATTATCAAGCGAACGAAGTGCCTAAGTCAGAATTGCCTGATATCGAGATCACTCCGGGCTTTCCGGAAAAGATGATAGGAGAACTTATTTTCTGCCATCAGGATAATCTCAACACGGACGGCATCTACCCTGGGAAATACACGTACATTGATGATTATCCTCCAGAAAAAATGGCAAAAGTGGTCATGGAAAATTACGATCCCTCATTCGGTGAGCTAGTACAGAAAGGTGATATTCTGGTGGGTGGTTTTAACTTTGGTACAGGCAGCTCTCGGGAACAGGCAGCTACTGCGTTGAAATACCGAGGCATTCAGATGGTCATCGCCGGATCGTTCAGCCAGACCTACGCTCGTAATGCTCTTAACAACGGTTTTATAATCTTGGAATGTCCAGAGCTCATAGAGGCTCTTAAAAGAACCATTGACAGGAAAAAACTTTCTGTCCGGACTGAAATCCAAGCAACAATTGATTTTAAACAGTCGTTAGTCAAAACTGAAAAGGGAGAATTCAGGTTTTTGCCTGTTGGAGTTACTGCTCAGAAGATTTTGTTGGCAGATGGTCTGGAGAGTTGGGTGACTAAGCGGATAAAGATTTAAACTTCATTCAAAGGGTTTTAAAAGTTTAGATTCTGGATAATATTTTTTACAGTTAAAATAAAGGAAGACAATGGCTAAATACAAAATCGCATGGCTTCCGGGTGACGGAGTTGGAAATGAAGTGATGGAATGTACCCGCATTGTACTCGATCGTCTAGGATTTGATGCAGAGTACATACATGGAGACATCGGCTGGGAGTTCTGGAAGTCTGAAGGTGAAGCACTTCCGGAACGCACCAAGGAGATGATGAAGGAGACCGACTGCGCTCTTTTTGGAGCTATTACGTCCAAACCCAAGGAAGAAGCGGCTATGGAACTGACACCGGAACTGCAGGACAAAGGGTTCGTCTATTTTTCCCCAATCGTAAAGCTCCGGCAGGAGTTCAATCTCCACACTAACTTGCGTCCCTGCAAAGCCTATTCAGGCAATCCGCTCAACTACAAGGATGAGATTGATATCGCAATTTTCCGCGAAAATACGGAAGGGATGTACGGCGGTGTGGAGTTCTTTCCACTGCCGCAGGATGTCTTTGATGTCCTTGATACAAACCATCCCAAGATGAAGAAGTTTGCACATCATGGAGTGGAGAATATCGCCATGTCCACTCGTATTATGACCAAGCACGGCTGCGAGAATATCATAAGACAGGCGTTCGAATATGCTAAGAAGTTCGACAGGAAGTCTGTGACAGTAGTGGATAAACCAAATGTTTTACGGGAGACAGGTGGACTTATGATCCGCACTGCTAGGGAAGTGGCCAAGAATTATCCCGGGATCGATCTATGGGAGACCAACATTGATGCTCAGTGCATGTGGCTCGTGAAGAATCCCGAAGATTACGAGGTTATTGTAGCTGAGAACATGTTTGGCGATATTCTATCTGATCTTGCTGCTCAACTTGTAGGCGGATTAGGATTTGCTTGCTCCGCAAATATCGGTGATGAATACGCCGTTTTTGAGCCCACACACGGATCGGCGCCAAAATATTTTGGTCAGTACAAAGTGAATCCAACTGCTATGATTCTCACTGCCAAGATGATGCTGGACTGGCTGGGCGAATCCGCCATGGCGGACAGACTGGAGCAGGCAGTGTGTGAAGTCATCTCCGAACGTAAGGTGGGGACTTACGACGTGAGGCTTGACAATACAAGTCTTGAAGTGGCAGAGGCAATAGCTGAGAAACTGTAGTTAGACTAACCTTCTCGCATCATAGTAATTTCTTCGGAAGAGAGCAGCAAGCGGTTACCGTTGCTTTCGATAATTGCTTCTCCGTTTTCCGCTACGCCGGAAAAAGTCCCTGTTATTTTCTGATCCTTTTTTATGAACCTGACGCTTTTCTGAAAATGAGCGCAATGGCTTTCCCACGCTGAGATGATTTCGGCTGTCTCTCCCGATTTCAGTCGGCGGTACCACGGCTCAAGATTGTTCACAATTCTAGCAAGAAGCAATTCCCGCTGAACTGTCATCTCCAATTCTTCTGATATTGATGTAGCTGATTCCTGCAATTCTGGAGGAAATTCAGAAAGGGTGTTATTGACATTAATACCAATTCCGATTACAGTCGATGACATCAGATCGCCTTGGAATTTCCCTTCTGAGAGAATGCCGCAGCATTTCTTTTTGTTCAAAAGAACATCGTTCGGCCACTTTAGAGTCGGTTGGAGATTGAACTGCTCCAGAGCTTCTGCTACAGCAATACCTGCAAGAAGGGGAAGTAGCCCTGTTGACCTCCCGTCTGTTTCAGGCCGGAGAATTATCGAAAAAGCCAGATCTTTTCCGGTACCGCAAAACCACGTCCGCCCATGACGGCCTCGACCAGATGTCTGTTTGTCTGTGGTGATGATGGTACCTTCCGGAGCTCCTTCGGCAGCTAATTCAGAGGCTTCACTGCTTGTGGACTCAATGATAGCAAAATGCTCTATATTGCGGCCCAGTCGCTTTGTGGTAAGATTGGCTTGGATGAGCTGGGTGAAGAGCAAAACTATCGCAGTTTAATTTCCGATATCTCAATAGCCGAAATCAGAGTGAAGACTAATTTATTCTTTGTATTCACCATAGACTTCTCGAAGTACTGAAGAGATTTCACCCAATGTGGCGTGACTACGGACGGCATCAAGGATGGGCGGGAGGAGGTTATCACCATTTTCGGTAGCAACTTTCAGTGCTAATAAAGTTTTCTGAGTGGCTGTTGAATTCCGTTTTTCCTTGAATGCCTTTAACCGTGTTTTCTGTTGTTCTACTCCGGATAGGTCAATTTGTTGAAGCTCAGGAATTTGTTCTTCATCGCCGGTAAACTTGTTGAGCCCTACAACGACTTGTTCTCCGCTGTCAATCCGCTTTTGAGTTTCATAAGCGCTCCGGGAAATCTCATCTTGGATGAAGTTTTGTTCGATGGCTGCCGCAGCTCCGCCCCGCTCATCAATCTTCCTGATGAGAGCTTCAGCGTCAGCTTCCAACTGATTCGTCAGAGCTTCCACGTAGTACGATCCGCCCAGCGGATCCACCGCATCGGTTACCCGAGTTTCATGAGCGATAATCTGTTGAGTTCTGAGAGCCAATTCTGCCGAGGCTTCCGTGGGGAGTGCAAGTGCTTCATCCCGGGCGTTGGTATGAAGCGATTGAGTCCCGCCTAATACAGCCGCCATCGCTTCCAAAGCAGTGCGGACTACATTGTTGTCTATTTGCTGAGCTGTTAGTGAAGAACCTGCCGTCTGGGTGTGAATTCGGCACATCATCGCTTTGGGATTGGTTGCTCCGAATCGCTCTTTCATGATCTTTGCCCAGAGTCGACGAGCGGCCCGAAATTTTGAAATCTCCTCGAAGAAGTCAATATGTGCGTTGAAGAAGAACGAGAGACGGGGAGCAAAATCGTCCACGTTCAGTCCCCGATCAACGGCTGCCTGAACGTAAGCAATTCCGTTGGCGAGTGTGAAAGCCAGCTCTTGAGCAGCGGTAGAGCCAGCTTCGCGGATGTGATATCCTGAAACAGAGATGGTATTCCATTTCGGCATGTTTTGACCGCAAAACTCGAAAATATCCGTAACTATTTTTAAGCTTGGCTCAGTTGGAAAAATGTAAGTACCTCTCGCCACATATTCCTTCAGAATGTCGTTCTGAACGGTACCGCGAAGCTTTTCTAGTGGAATCCCTTTTTTCTCTGCAGCCACAGCATAGAATGCCAATAAAATCGCTGCCGTAGAATTAATGGTCATGGATGTGGACACTTCATTCTGGGGGATTTCATCCATGAGGATTTCCATGTCTTCCAGCGTACAGATGGGGACGCCAACACGGCCCACTTCTCCCTGCGCCATTGCGTGGTCGGAATCGTAACCTATCTGTGTTGGGAGATCGAAAGCGACGGAGAGCCCGGTCACGCCCTGTTTCAGGAGGTGACGGTAGCGACGGTTTGTCTCTTCAGAGGAGGTGAATCCTGCGTACTGTCGCATGGTCCAGAGCCGCTGGCGATACATCTCGGGATAGACTCCACGAGTAAAGGGATATTTCCCAGCTTGTTCTTTATTGCTCATGCAATACTGCGTTCTTTTTTGATTTGTTCATAAGCTTCCGAGATGGCTTTGAATTTCTCCTCAGCCATTTCTTGAAATTCCTTTCCGAGATGAGAGACTTTATCCGGGTGAAATTTCGCTGCCATCTTGCGGTAGGCTCGCTTGATTTCCTGATCACTGGCAGAAGGATCAATTTCGAGAATGGTATATGCGGCAGTTGTATCTTTAACGAACATGGCTTGGATAGAATCGAAGTCTGATGACGACACTCCGAGATATCCCGAGATTTTTCGAATGACATCTATCTCGTCCGGATGAATCTCTCCGTCAGACTGAGAGAGCCCGAAAAGGACGTGAATCATCTCCAAGCGGGCCGGATGATCCATGTGATTTTTTACTTGTCGGCAGACAGTTGGGAGAGAGTAATCCTGCTTAATGATATCCTTGAAGAGTACCATGAGATCTCGCGCATTATCACTCCCGAAATTTGTGGTGAGGAATTTTTTTACATAATCGAGTTCAGATTTGAGAAGCTGCTTGTCAGCTTTCATCACTTGTCCGAACAGGACAAGAAGAGAGACGGTAAAGTCACCTGCTCGGGTCTGAGGGTAATCTCCACCGGCTTTTGGTAAGCCGAACATTCCACCTAATCCTGAACCTCCACGCTCCTCATTCATGGAAGCCATTGCGTAGCCGATGATTCCACCGATGGGACCCGCCAGAACCCAGCCTAGTCCTCCCCACATTATTTTATTACTTATTCCCATTGTTATTTATCCCTTTCAATAGTTAATAGAATTTTGTCTTTATCCACAGATGATCCTATTTTAGTCATAATTTTATCTACTGTACCAGAAATAGGTGAGATTATTTCATTCTCCATTTTCATGGCATCAACGGTCTTGATGTTTTCTTCTCGGCAGGAGCGGATGTTTCGGACAGTTACATCGCCACAATTTGCTATGAGGACTTTCTTCATTGATCAATTAAGATAACAAGTTAAACTTATGTTCAAAAGTGATATATTTCTACTGTGAAGATATTGAAAACACATCTGATAATCACTTGTCTTAGGATTTTTCGGAAACTACATCATAAAGACAATTTAATGAAGGTTAGACGTGGAGGGACAGGGGTAAAAAATGCACTTATTATTTTGCCAGATGGTCAAGGAAATTCTCGAATTGCCAGGTATTTTCTAAAATCTGTGTATGAAAAAAAGGAATCTAAACTCAGTTTTTTGATGAACACTCAACTTTATCACTCCTTTACGGGTTCTTTTCCAGCTGATGTGAAGACTTACAGCAACGAAGATATTGGACGACATCAGTTGCCGAAAAAAGACTTGATAGACAAGGTGACTTCCCGAAAGTATCACGCAGTAGTGGATATGCACCCTAGTTTTAATTTGGCAACAGCTTATTTAACGTATCTGTCTCGCGCCCCGATAAGGGTAGGTTTTAGGAGCAGATTCTCGGAACATTTCTTTAATATTCAGATTGATAGGAAAAGCAGTGATTTTTTGGAGAAAGGTTATCTCTCTATCCAAAAACTTTTGAACCTATGAATATTTACATTTACGAAGATCAGACTACTCTCGACCTTGAGCCGATTGTATTAACTCGTCCGTCATTTGATTTACGGTGTGGCGCATTTACTTTTCTTGAACGTGTTCAGTCTCTTTTACCAGATGCCCGATTCAGCTTAATCGTTCGTGAAGAATTGGCAGGACTAACCCAAAATCGGTTTCCTGACTTAACAGTGAATCCATCTGAAGTTCAAAGTGGTTTTTGGCTCAAAGGGACAGTTCTCTGGGATGAGGAGACACTGAATATTTCCATGGAAGAAGGGACGATTCTTTCCAGCCATGGCGAAATGGTGGCCGGAAGTTTAACTGCTGAGCAAGGGGACCGATGGCTATCCGAAGGTGGTCCTCTTTCGGGAGCCCCGTCTGAAACACTAAGGAAAGAAAAAACAGATGTTCAGGTCATTCGCTATCTCTGGGATTGTGTGAATCTGAATGGTAAAGCACTTATTTCTGATGGAGAAAGTTTTTCTCTCGGCTCAGGGTTGAATGGTTTACTCGAAAAAGTACAATTGGTGAATCCAGACGGTGTTTTCATTGGAAAAGATTGTTCAATAAAGCCCGGAGTGGTTTTTGATGCAGAAGATGGTCCGATCATTATCGGAAACGATGCCACGATACTATCTCACACATATTTGCAAGGACCCCTTTTTATCGGGAATGGTTGTCTGGTTAAGGCTGGAACTCGCATTTACGGTGGTGCATCCATCGGTCCCGGTTGTAAGCTCGGAGGAGAGATTTCGGAAAGTATCTTCCAGGGTTGGTCCAATAAGCAACATGACGGTTTCATCGGTCACGCTTACATAGGTGAGTGGGTCAATCTGGGAGCAGATACGAATAATAGTGATCTGAAGAATAACTATGCTGATGTACAAGTAAAAGTAAATGGGCGAACTGTCGACACTGGGTCACCCTTTGTAGGACTTTTCATGGGTGATCATGGTAAATCCGGAATCAACACCATGTTTAATACAGGTACATCCATTGGTCCGGGAGCAAATGTTGTGGGATATGGCTATCCTCCAGTGAACATCTTGCCACTATCATGGTCAATAAACGGTAAGATACGTCCATACCAATTCGATAAATTTTGCGCAACAGCACAAAAAGTTAAAGAACGTCGTGGTCAGGAATTTACTCCTGAAGAGAAGCAGTTATTTAGGTCTCTTTCTGATTAAACGTTAGAATTCCTCTAATCTTTTTATAAAGAAGAAAAATCCAAGAAAATATTTGTTGACGACCGTAAAGCCGTCAGCTATATTTACGCCCGTTATCATGGCAGAAAATAAGAAAAAGAAAGTACTTGAAGGAATCGTTTGCCCTGAGTGCAGTGCACCACTGTTGGATGAGCAGCTTCAGGAATCTCTTATCTGTCCTTCTTGTAAAACGGATTTAAAACAACCGAAGTTTTTGGATTTCATAGAATATTTGATTGCAAACGGCTTGGTAAGTAATATAGATTTTTTTGATACGGCTCTCTATAGCGATGAAATCGAGCGTTTAGATCCTTCTGATCAGGAAGAAGTTGACCCCCAGGATTACGAGAAAAAGAAAGAATCGTTCTCTCTATTCGAGGATGAAATTGAGAAAATTGTAGCTCAGCAGAATAAGGGGGAAATTAAAGAGATGGATGAATGGGAAGGTCTCGAGGAAGATTGGGAAGAATTTAATAAAGAAGACGAAAACGAGAAGAAGAAGAAGAAAAAGAAATGAATAAAAAAGCAAAAACTCAACGAATTGATATTCAACTGGATAGTGATATTGGCTCTGGTGAATATGCTAACTTTGTAGTTATTACACATTCCCCAGCTGAGTTCGTAATGGATTTCACGAAGATATTACCCGGGATGAATAAAGCAAAAGTAAATTCGAGAATTATTATGGCACCTCCTCATGCCAAAGCGTTTTTAAATGCACTTTCTGATAATATCGCTCGCTACGAGAAAAAGCACGGTGAGATCAAACATCAGGGTAAGGATCCATTCGGTGAGGTAGGTATCAAGCCTCCGCCGGATACACTACCCAACTAACTGTCCCGCCTATTAGTTCTACAATTGTCCTGTAAGTCGCAGGACGATCATCCTGCCAAGCTCAGGTCCGCCTACAATTTCAGTGTGGCGGTTATCCAGCACATTATTGATAGAAGCCCTCAGCTTGAAATGATCAGTGATTTTGTAGCCAAGGTGCAGGTCAAATATATTGTAATCTTTGATGGTACCGTAGTATATCCCTGATTTCCAGGGAAACTGATCCACATGCCGCATATAAGCAGCCACAGAAAATCCTTTAGGTGATTCGTATGTTGCTTTTAATGACCATTTATTGCGAGGTGCATTAATGGGTTCTTTGGTTCCGGTGAGTGGATTTGAGAAGTTAGAGATGCTCAGGAAGGAGTAGTTGGCGTCAAGGATAAGATTGCGGCTGTAGAAGTAGGTTAGGCTCATGTCGGCGCCCCACATATAGACTTTCCCATAGTTGAGATATCCCACTACGACAGGCGGATTACCGACGTACTGATTTGTATCACCGACTGCTACTACCCCTTTGATATAATCTGTTGGAGCATCGAAGAATTTCTCTATTGTTAAGTTAGGGTCGTTTGCAACTACAAGGGGTGTTAAAAATAGTATAGGGCTGACAAAACTGTTATATTTGCTATAGAAGACATCCAAAGTTCCGTAGAGTCGGGGATTGAGCCGTCCTTTGTAACCGAATTCCAATGTTTGGACGATTTCGGGTTTGATGGGCTTGGGATCGATGGGGATGTCATCTTGGAATGAACCCTGTATCCGGGGATCAGCTGAGGGAAAGAGGAGTTTGTACATACCATCCCACAATCCATTACTGTTAGCATCAGTCCACAGTTCGTGACCTTCCGCTGGTTCGCCTTCATCGAAATAGCCGTTCCCTTCAGTACCATTCAGATCACAGCCAGTACACTGAAAGTTGCCATCTAGGTCTTCCCACGGTTCTCCGAAATCCCAGCTACCGTTACCGTTAGTGTCTGTATACGGTTCTCCTTCGATGCCATCCGTCCCGTAATCGTGATAGTCAAACGAACCATTATCATCAAAATCATAGCTTTCCACAACGTTGCCCCAAAAATCGTACACGGTGTCAGCTGAACCATCCTCGAAACTCCATTCTCCGTTGCCATCTAGATCATCCCATTGTTCCATACTTATGTTATTATAAAACCAATATTCTTGTACGTCTCCGCTAATATCCCAGAAAGTGAGAAAGCCGTTTTCATCACGAGGATAATGATAGCCATCCCCTGCACCCTTGGCGTATACTTTAAAGACTGAAAAGCGTTGCACGAAAATATCGAGGAAAAGGGCTTGAGAAGATGGAGTATTGAACGCCTTGGCCCAGGTTAATCTAAAATTCTGATTGTCACTTGGACGATACATAAGCCCAACCTTCGGGGAAATCTGAAGACCGCTGGTTTGATTAATGTCAAATGTCCACTTTAATGGATTTGGTGAGTGTCCTTTGCTGTCAAAATCGATTAAATTCGTGAGTTGTTCATGAGCATCGACACGGTTAGCGAAGATTAGTTCAATTTTATCTGTCAGTTTTGTATTCGATTGGATATAAAAACCGAATTCATTGGTGAAGTTGCGATTATCTTCGTCCTTTTCGTCAATACCTTCGTCTATAAGCCCATCGCCATCGTTATCTATGCCATCGGCGATTGCACCCCGGGCGTTATCAATACCGTCTAATGAATCATAAGATGTCGGCTTGAACCCTTCACCAGGATCATAATATTCGTTGTCGATGGTTTCAGTCCATTCCGTAGGCGAACCATCTTCTCCATCGCCATCGTTGTCGATACGGTCCCATAAATTGTTATCGTGCAGGATTGTACCGAAAGTTTGGGGCATAGTGCGAAAATAGTCGATTCCCCAGACGATTCGTTGACGTTCGCCCCAAAAAGTTTTGTGGTGCTGAATTTGAGCACTGAATTTTCTGGATGTATCTTTAATTCTCCCGCCAGTTGCCATGCTTCTGGTGTTGCCGGCATCGCTAGAGTTCATATAAGTCTGGGCAAACCAATTCTTGTAGGTCATACGCAATTGCCCGTATCGGTAAACCCAACCGTCTGCAAGATAGCGGGCAATACCTGTGATATTTATATTCTTTGCCCAGGCGTAGCCGGAAGCGATACTCATCTTGAAGTCTTCACTGGGGTCGTAATCAATTCTTACATCAGCCCGGACATTTCGGACTTTGAAATCAAGGAAGTCGTCTATACCGTCACCGTTGGAATCATTAACGCGGTAAGAAACAACAGTGGAATCACCTTCACAGCCGAAACAGCCGTCCTGGTTTGAATCGAATAGCATGTTCCCATCATCATCAAAAATATATTCGCCAAACCTATTAATTCCGTACTGGCCACTGCGGTTCAGGAACTTAGTTCCCTTTTCATCGGACTCGTCAATTTGTCCATCGCCATCATTGTCAATACCGTCGTACCACTTTTCATTCAGATCGTCAATACCGGTATCGATATCCTCGTCAATGTAACCGTTCCCGTTGTTGTCAATCCCATCGGCATAAACTATGCCATCGTTGTTCACACCGGGTTCACCCGCGTCAGGTTCGCCATTCCCGTTCAGGTCAACATAATCATCGCTGTTGCCATCGTTGTCAAGCCCGTCTGCCTGAGACACATAGGCATAGAAGACCCCGTTTTCTTCATACCAGTTGATATCCATACTGTCAAGATATTCAGCTGTCAATTCCCTACTATCGTTTGGCCAGGGGTCTATAATTGGGACAGCTATAGTGGGATTACCTTCTTCCAGTAAATTGGGTTGCCAAACAGCATCTAAACCGTCCCGAGTAAGATCCCAGTTACCAATTAATGCGTAGTGGTGTCCTTCCCACTCATCTTCGTTAAAATGCCGCCACTCATCTGCTTCTAAATAGGCGCCAGATACTTTAAAACCCCAATACTTCCACGATTTGGCAGCGCGTGCGGAAATTTTCCTCAGATTTTGATCGCCTGTCTGAAGGTTCAACACTAAGGGATCGGAGTATCTGGGCGGCTTAGTAATAATGTTCAATACGCCGCTGTGGGCGTTAGGACCGTAAGTGGCGGAAGAGGGACCCAATACAACCTCAATCTGTTGTACGTCATCCGACGTCACAGGGATAACATTGTAGGCAATCAGCCGCAGGGAAGGGACATTTGCCATTCTTCCATCTGTAAGTGTAAGCAGTCGGGAGCTGAAGCTGGAATTAAATCCACGGGCGCTAAGATTGTAGCTATCTACTCCAGACTGAGTGAAATCCACACCCTTGATGGCTTTCATATAGTCTCCGAGATTAGTATTGCTTTCTCGTCTGATGTTTCGTTCTGTGATAACGGATATGGCAGCTGGAGCGTCTTCGATACGTTCTTTTCGCCGGGATGCAGTGACAACATAGGTTTGGAATTTAATGGCTGCGGAAGAGAGCTCTAAATCGACGATTTCGACAGCATCTTCCCCTAAATGAACAGTTTGAGATGTTTCGTTGTAGCCGATATAGCTGACTTTAATCAGATAGAAACCCGACGGGAGATTCTCGACTCGATAAAGACCGTCATCGTCCGTTGAAGAACCGGTTGGTAAGGACAAATTTTCGCTAGTGATAAGGACGTTGGCACCCATCAAAGGATCTCCGGTATCTACATCGGTGATACGACCTTTGATGATGCCTCCCGCAAGGAGGTGTGCCGGAATTAGACAGATTGCTAAGAGAAACATAACAAAACTCAGTTTCTTCATGTTTCTTAAGGTTCTCCTAAGTTAGCAATCAACCCCGCATAACTAAATGCGGGGTTGATTGTTTTCTTAATACTGTCCAGCGAATTCCGAGCTTATTTAATAAGCAGCATTTTGCCAGTCAGCTCACGGTTGTCTGCTCTAACTTTATAGATGTAGACACCTGAGGGTACGGAGTTGCCAAATGCATCTTGGCCGCGCCAACTGACTGTATAACGCCCTGGCTCGCTATAACTCTGGTAAACCGTGTTGATCTCCTGACCGAGCACGGAATAGATGGTTACCTTAACATCAGCGCTCATATCGAGATCAAAGACGATATTGGTGGACGGGTTGAATGGGTTCGGATAGTTGCCCTGCAGAGTGAAAGTCTCGGGAACTGTTTCGCCGTCATGCTCTACACTATTTTCCAGATTCGTGAAATATGCATAGACTACGCGGGTCTGTATTTCGTATACACACTGGTTGCCCATCTCAAACACCAAACGACCATTACCACTCACTGGATCGTAGTCATGATCGGAATCATCCGGGAAAGCCCAGGTGCCACCCGAAGCAGCTGTTGCGGCTCCTATGGCGTAAACCACACCGGCAACGAGTGCATCTTCTACAGGCATACCGCTTACAATCAGGCCCCATACATAGTCGTAGACGGCAGTCAGGACAGCTGCTGCGACCGCTGGATCCACTCCAAACGTTGTTAGAAGTGCGTTGGCCGCGTACTCGATTGCTTCCTGCCAATTTTCACCGGTGAATACAGCACCGAAAGCACCCGTGAATGTTGCAATAGCTGCCATATCGTTGTAGGTGAAGTAGTAGCTGGTGAACTGAAGAAGTTCATCGCCGCTGAACGGTACACCATCACCTCCGGCAGGATCGAAGAGGTACATCCAATTGGCGCTAATCTCTTCATCGTAAGGCCAGTTTTCGCCCGCCGTTGGAAAGGTTCCAACGGGAAGATCCAAGCCGTATGCGGCATTCAATCCGGCAACAAAATCTTGGTCTGATGCCAGCGTAGGCACACCCATTATTCGATTGAAGTTACCCTCTCCATCAATACCGCTGTCAGAGTCGGGTCCGTCGATTGCATCCCATTCAATAAGGACATCTACAATGCCCCCATCATCGTCACGTCCGACTGTAATCCATCCGTGACTTTCATCAGCTTGGTCCATACTGAAAAGGTCAAAGATGTTCGATTCAATAATACCGAATCCACCAGCGTCGTCATTACCATCCCACTCATACGTACCTTGGTCCGATATGGTCGGGATAAAGGCGGATGTGGAACAGTTCTCCGTATTGGTAGTTGGGTAGGTACTGCCATCTGGAATCTCAAATGTACCATCACTGTTTAGAGTTACAGTTAGGTCTATACCGTAAAGTGCCAACCCTTCAGGAGTCAACAGTATATCGGGAGTGATAGGCGCCGCAATAGTATCGCCTGGGGCAAATGCTGCCACCGGGTATTGAAATGCCGGTGCCGCACCGCTGGGCCAAGAGAGATTCAGAACGTATGTTCCGCCGATATCAGCTTCAGCATCACCAGAATCTCTGGCCACATCATAGTACTGGACCTGAAGAGCTTCACAGTGAAAGGTGCCGCCCAGACCCTGAGCGGACAATCCGCCACAAAGAAGGAACAGACTAAAAGTTACCAATAGCCATTTCGTTTTCATGTAAGTGTCCTCCACTTATTGATAAGTAAGTAAACGTATAATTCTTACGTTTCACTTTAAGATAGACATAGTTTACGGTAGAGCGCAACACTTTTTTGTCGTCTAGTTTGTATAACGTGTTTTGGATCAAATCCATCAAATGGGAAACTTTTTGATCAGATTCTCGGTTATTCCTTCGATTACAACCTTCATGAATAAAACAATGTTTAACTTGTTTTTTATACAAAAAACTTCATCCAGTCAAACTACATATTAACCCAAGCTGGCCCATCGCCTCCTTCAGGCGGAACCCAATCAATGATCTGGTACGGATCCATAATATCGCAAGTTTTACAATGTACACAGTTTGAGAAGTTAATCTGAAGCCTTCGGGATTCACCTTCCTGAACCATTTCATAAACTTCAGCGGGGCAGAAGTTTTCACAGGGATTTCCATACTCCTCGGTACAGGTAGTCAAACATATTTGGGGATCCAGTACATGCAAATGGGGCAACTGATCCTCTCCGTGAGCCGTTGCAGAATGATAGACATCGGTTACCTTATCAAAAAGATATTTTCCGTCAAACTGCAGGTTTTCGTAGCGATCTTCCTGCAAACCCTTTTCCATGCGACTGTGACCCGCATCACCTGACAGCCGGTTTTTGAATCCCCAGCCTCTGCCACCAGTCAAAAGTCCCATTCCTGCGTTTATCAGTCCTCCCAGCAGGCCGTGGTCAAATCCTTGATGAAAATTCCGTACTTTCCACAATTCATCTTTTAACCAGCTGGATTCTACCCGTGTCTCAAAATCTGCAAGTTTCTCCTCAGAAAAATTGTTTCCCTCTAACGCTTCCAAAACTGTCTCCGCTGCCAGCATCCCTGATTTCATCGCCAGGTGGATTCCTTTCAATCTCTGTCCATTCAATAATCCAGCAGAATCACCGATAAGTATTGCTCCATCAACAGTTAATTTTGGTGTGGAATACCACCCCCCCTCGGGAAGTGATTTTGCACCATAGGAGATGAGTTCTCCTCCATCAAGCATTGATCGTATCCAAGGATGAGTTTTGAGGAGTTGGAGTTCATGGTGAGAATCCACTCCGGGGTTTCTATAATCCAATCCTACAACCAAACCCAGATCCCAGATATCATTCTGCATTCCGTATATAAATCCCCCGCCAAAAATGTTATGTCCAAGCGGGAAACCCATGGAATGAGCCACAAAACCAGGCGGAACGGTTCCGGGAGGCATCTGCCAAAGTTCTTTGATTCCAACAGCCCACACTTGGGAATTTTTCTCCTCCATGAGATTGTGGCGTTGAATGAGTTTTTTGGTCAAATTTCCCCGAGACCCTTCACCTAGAATAACGACCTTAGCGAGAATGTCCGCCCCCGGTTCATATTGGGGGGTTTCCTCCCCATTTTTGCTAATTCCCCTATCGCCTGTTCGAACTCCTATCACCTGATTCCCATCGTACAGCAGTTCAGTTCCGGCAAATCCAGTGAAAATATCCACACCTTGATTTTCACAATACTCTCCCATCCAGCGGGTAAGCTTTCCTAAAGAAGCTACAAAACATCCATGATGACTCATGGACGAGGGTACAAATGGAAATGAAAATTTCTTTCCTGCAGTCAGGTAATAAAGATGTTCTTCTGTTACTTCAGATTCAAATGGAATATTCTGCGATTCATAATCCGGAAAGAGTTCTTTAAGAGCACGCGGATCTACAATAGCCCCAGATAGGGAATGAGCCCCTATCTCTGCACCTTTCTCCAAAACAGCTACACTTGCGTCTCTGCCCGACTCTTTCAGAAGTTTTTGAAGATGAATCGCACCGGCCAAACTGGCGGGACCTGCACCCACAAAAAGGACATCCAGTTCAAGAACTTCCCGTTCAGGCATCAGTTTTTCGCTGCTCGAATAGCTTCAGTTAACTTGGGTATTATTTCCAGAATATTTCCAACAATACCGTAATCAGCCAGTTCAAAAAAGGGAGCATCGGGGTCCTTATTAACAACAACCACATTGCGAGCGCCCTTCATTCCTACCACATGTTGGATGGCTCCGGATATTCCCAGGGCGAGATACAATTGAGGGGCAACAGTCTGACCGGAACTGCCGATCTGATGATCAGGTGGCAGCCAACCTGCATCCACTACCGGACGAGAGGACCCGATCTGTGCACCTAGAGCGTCTGCCAGTTCCTGAACCATGGGTAGATTTTCCTCTTTGCCAACCCCTCTGCCCACGGCAACGATGAGATCAGCAACGGAAAGATCCACTTCGCCTGCAACTTCCTGGAACGGTTCTTCTGCTTTAGACTTGATCATGCTTTCGTCAAGAGCAACGTCCACAGCCCTAATCTCCGCAGTGCCGGGCTCGATAGTATCTTCTTGAAATGCGGCTGATTGGAAGGTGATGATCCACGGTACTTCTCCAGTGGGTTTTGAATCCGCAGCCATCTTGCCTTGAAAAACTTGTCGCGTGAAAACTGGAGAGCCGTTTTCCATACGGTAACTTACATTATCGGCCAAGAGGGGAATGCCTAGTATGGCGCTGATCTTTGGGAGGAAATCACGGGCTTGGTAGGTGTGTCCAGCTATGATGTATTTGGGCTGTTCAGCTTCCACAACTTGACGCACAGCCTGGGCGTATCCATCGGCGCTATAGCCACTGAGAAGACTGTGATTTACCACCAAAATCTCTTCAAGGTTCGTGCCGGAAATCTGTTGAGCCAACTCATCTGTGCTATCACCAAGAATGAGGGCTGCAGCTGATCCTCCCAAATCTTTTGCCATGGCCTGACCAGCGGCCACTGCTTCCATGCTCATGCGGTGAATATTACCGTTACGGTGTTCAAGTAAAATTAAAATATCCATGGCTATAAGACCCTTATGTCGCGCTTTAATATTTCTGTCAGTTGGTCAGCTACCTGATCGGTATCTCCTTCGATCATTTCTGTCCGTTTCGTCTTCTGTGGGATATACACCTTTTTTATTGATTGCAATGCACCCTTGGCAGTCAGCTCTTCTTTAGAAACGGTTTTGATTTCCTTTTTCTTGGCACCCATTATTCCTTTTAAAGAAGGGTAGCGGGGTGTGTTTATTCCAGATTGGATAGTGATGCAGGAGGGAAGTTTCATAGATAACCACTGGAACCAACCCGATTCCAGTTCCCGCTTCACGCGGAGGTCGTTTCCGTTCAATTCAGTTTCCATAACCAAGGTGGCTGTAGACATTCCCAGCATTTCACCCAAGATTACTCCTGTCTGCCCGGTCCCGATATCGTCGGATTGTAAACCGGTTAGAATCAAATCGAAGTTTTCATCCTTCAGTACTGCAGCAAGAACCGAAGCAGCCTCGAAAGGATCTGAAGTATATGGAAATGATTCTACGATATGAATACCTCGATCAGCACCCTTTGATAAACCCTCACGAATCGTCCGGGATGCTCGCTCCGGGCCGAGGCTGATAACAATAATTTCACTGTCACCGAGTTTTTCACGAATCTGGAGTGCTTCCTCAAGGGCATAGGAGTCGCTTTCATTTACAGCAAAGGTAATATTGTCCTCTTGTATCCAGTTTTTGTCGGGATCTAGGCGTAGAGATGATTCTGAGCTTGGTACTTGTTTGAGCAATACAGCAATTTTCACGGGATTGATTCCTTCAGCAATCTAAATTGATAAGTTCACCATTAAAATAACGACAAAAAATTACATATCTACTCAGCAAGAAACAAGGATAGTGGTAACTGGTGAGATATATAGCAAATACAACTCAGGCACTTTCATTGTTCTTGTGCTGATTTAGAAGCTCGTTTAAATTTGACGGCTTCTGAAAAATAATATTGATATTTACCTGATGAGAAATTTTCAACTGCCACTTCTAACATTTCTAACTTCATTATTGCTCGTTCTTTCAATAAAAGGAGAAGAGATTGATCTATCGCGACTTCATCTGAGAACTGCACATGCTGTACGCACAGAGACTAAGCCAACTATTGATGGTCTTCTAACGGATGATGTTTGGAGTTTAGCAGAACCCATAACCAATTTTCTACAGCTTGACCCTGATAATCTTGCTCCAGCTACTGAAGCGACTGAGGCTCGGATTCTTTATGACAACGACAATATTTATGTAGCAATTCGCGCCTATGATTCAGAACCGGAGAAAATTGTTGCACGTCTTGCCCGTCGTGATTCCTGGATGGAGGCAGCGGAGAGCAGTGCAGACTGGGTTGGTGTTCTGTTTGACAGTCGTAACGATGATCGAACTGCATTTGTATTTAATGTGAATGCAGCAGGTGTCAAGATAGATGCCTATATTTATAATGATGAGAATTTTGATCTCTCATGGGATGGTGTCTGGGATGTAGCTGTACGGATTGATACTGAAGGATGGTCTGCGGAGTTTGAGTTACCATTTTCTCTTTTCAGGTTTAACGCAGGGGGAAATCATGACTGGGGATTTGTCATTGATCGCGGTATTCAGCGCAAGCAAGAGTTTCAACAGTGGCCAGGGAAAAAGCGCGGAGTGGAAGGGATGGTATCAAGATTCGGAGTTCTGAAAGGCATCGAAGGTGTTCCGGCTCCCAAGCAGATTGAGGTACTGCCTTATACCTTGGGTGGTTATGAAGTAGAAAGCAATGATCCCTTAGCGAAGAATATTGGTCTCGATGTGGAGTATGGACTGGGGAGCAACACCACATTGAACCTTACATTCAATCCTGATTTTGGACAAGTTGAGGCTGATCCATCAGTCCTTAACTTAACTGCATTCGAAACCTTTTACGAGGAGAAGCGACCATTTTTTGTTGAGGGAGGTTCGTTCTTCAAGCATCGAATTCAGCAGTTTCATTCACGGCGGATCGGGAAAGAACCTGGTTATTTTTATCCTGATAATGGTTCAATTATCGAAAGTCCTGATGCGACCACTATATTAGCTGCAGCAAAGATTACAGGAAAGACACCGTCCGGCTTGGGCTTTGGCTTAATTGAGAGTTTAACCGACGAGGTGTATGGTACGTGGGAATACATTGACAGTGACTCCAGTACTGTGACGGAAGATTTTCTATTGGAGCCTTACACCAACTATCTGGTTGGGCGAGTAGAAAAACCGGTCTTTAATAATGTTTCGACCGTGGGAATGATGTTCACAGATGTACGTCGAAAAAATGGAAAATCAGCTAGTACGGGTGGTTTTAATTGGGATATGAGTTTCTTGGACAATAAACTGGACTTGACCGGTCAACTACTCACATCACTGACGGATGGCGTTAGCGGTCACGCCGGAAGGTTTTTCATGGGATATGATGATCCTGTCTGGTGGGAAATTGGTAGTGCTTTGTCGTGGTATGAAGATTCATTTGACCTGAATGATCTCGGTTTCCTTGATAGAAGCGGTGTTTGGAAATTTGTTGTCTTTGGGGAGATTCGTAAACAAGATCCATGGGGGCCATTTCTTCGCAATGAATTAGATGGTCACTTTTTCTACAAAGAGAGAAATGACGGGCTGTCGTTAAACAAAGATTTTAAATTCGAGCAAACTAATATTACAAAAAACTATTGGGCATTTGGTTTTGGTGGTGATTATAAATTTCCTTCATTTGATGATTCTGATACTTTTAAAGGTGCACCTTGGGAAATAGCGTCTCCAATAGATTGGTCTTTGTGGGCCTGGTTTAGATCTGACGGACGTAAGTCAACTATATTTCAATTTACATACGGTTTTGGAAGAGATGAATTAGGTGGCTCTGGTTTTATGGCTTCATCATCACTAACTCTTAAACCTACTAATTATTTAGATCTTTCGTTAAATGGTGAGAGAAGTCAGAGAAATACGGAATTGGAGTATATAGAAACTATATATGATTTAAATTCGACGAATGTTATTTACAGCAAATCTACACAACATGTGGATGATATTAAGGTACGTATAAACTGGACGTTTACACCTAATGTATCTTTTCAGATGTTTTTGCAGCCGTTTAAAGCCGATATAAAATACTCTGACTTTAAGCATTTAACGGCACCGAAGACCCTGATCTTCGAGGAATATCCTTATAGTGGAGACCCAGACTTCAAGTTGGACAATAATGTAGGGACATTTGTATTACGTTGGGAGTATTCACCAGGAAGTACACTTTTTGTTGTTTATAACTTAAATAAAAGTGAATATTACGCATCAGAAGCTGATGAGTGGAATACAACCAGTACTGATGCACTATTTATAAAACTTAACTACTGGTTTCAGTTATAATCGATTAGATAAATCTATTAAGTAGTAAGATGGACGAGTTTAATGCTCAATTCTTCTGCATGCTTACTTATACGTTCATCTCTGTAAAATTCACCGTAATATATTTTTGATATTCCGGAATTCGCTATCATCTTGAAGCAGTTGTAGCAAGGACTGGCTGTTACATATATCTCAGATTCCCTTAAAGAGATACCATTTAGAGCTGACTGTACAATAGCATTTGCTTCAGCATGAATGGTACGGACGCAGTGATCATTTTCCATTTCGTGACCAACTTCATCACAATGGGGGAGTCCTCGAAGACTACCGTTATATCCTGTTGAGAGAATAGTTTTATCACGAACAATTACAGCACCCACAAATTTTCTATCGCAAGTTGAACGTGTTGCCACTTCGTGGGCGATGTTCATGAAATATTCTTCCCAGCTAACTCTTTTAGATTGTTTTGACATATACTGGAGTTTAATGAAAGCTGATAAAACGTGGAAGAGAGAAAATAAAATTCAATTTGTATTTTGATTTTTGAATATTTCAAAGGCAGAACACGGCTCACCGTAAAGTATCTTTTCTGCAAACTGAGCAAGATGAGCTGTGATTATGAGGTAAGACCAAGTTGGTACTGGTACTTCGGTGCATCCCTTGATTAGCACCTTTTTGCCTTCGTACTTAGACCAATCAACTTCATTGACAGATTGTCGGAAAGCTTCTTCACGAATGATTCCATTGTTGAGAAAATCGTCGAGATAAATGATTTCCATCTATACAGAGAATGAGGTACCGCATCCGCAAGTACGATTAGCATTGGGATTGTTGAAAACGAAACCGCCCGAAAGAAGGTCTGTCGAGAAATCGATCTCCATCCCCTGTAAATAGAGGAGTGATTTCATATCCACAACAAGATCTATGCCGTGCTGGTGATAGACCTTATCGAATTCACCTTTATTCGAATCCCACTCAAGCTGATAACTCATCCCTGAACAACCGCCGCCTTTTACTGATGCTCGAAGATATTGCCCCTCGTTTTCAGTTTGGATCTTAATTAGTCGCTCGGCTGCTGCTTTGGTAATACTTACATCCTGTAGTATCTGTTCTTCTGTTTTGGTCATGATTTACTCCTAATCTCCTGAATTCGATTTCTGATCAGTTGCAGCTGGTGGTGAAAACCCTAGTTTACCCTTTGCTTCATCACTCATCATTTCCGGGTTCCACGGCGGATCGAATGTGACACGAACATTAGCTTCAGTAATTTCTGGAACTGCTTCCAGTTTTGTCTTAATATCCTGTGCCATGTAATTACCCATTGCACATCCAGGGGTAGTGAGAGACATAATTATATCAATATAACAGTTGTTGTCCTGATCTTGAATCTTGATGTCATAGATCAAACCAAGACTCCATAGATCGACGGGAATTTCGGGATCATAGCACTGTTTCAGTACTTCGATTACTTGGGGTTCTGTGACAGACATTGTTTTTTTCCTTTAATGTGTAATATCGTAGAGGGTCATTTTATCGAAAAGTCCACGGATGTTTTCATTAATTCGCTGGATAGGCATCTTGATGTTACAAGTTTCTATAGGGCAACAGTTAGATTCTACAGAGCAATCCGCCATTCCAAGAGGTCCTTCCAGCATCTCTATAAAATTAGTCATGGAGATATCAGAGAGATTACCAGCCAACTTATAACCCCCTTTAGGTCCTTGGACAGGACGGACGATTTTCTTTTTTGCTAATTGCTGCAGGATTTTAGCTAATAGCGGAAGGGGTATGTTATATTCTTCGGCTATCTCTCTAGCATTGATCAATTCTCCGCTCCCTGCCAGCTGAAGATGCCGGAGAGCGATAAGTGCGTATTCGGTTTTCTTAGTGAATTTTAGCATGACTATATGATTCCTTCAATCTATTGTTAAATTAATTGTGTACTGTTTGTGAGGCAAGGTTCATTCTTATTTTAACCCCATGAATTTTCTGGCATCTTCAATGGATTCGCAAAGCGAATCAATCTCTTCTGACGTATTGTAGAAAAAGAAGCTTGCTCGAGTTGTAGCTGTGATTCCTAACCTGTTCATGATCGGTTGTGCACAGTGATGTCCAGCTCGGACTGCCACATTGTGCTGGTCGAGAATTTGCGCCAAGTCGTGTGGATGAATTCCGTCTACGTTAAAACTGATTACTGGGCCTCGAGGATCAAAATCTCCATAGATGGTCATTCCTGTGATATCTCGGAGTGATTTTACAGCATGGTTGGTCAACCTCTTTTCATGCTGAATTAGGAGTGTTCGATCTTTAGATGTGATATACTCCATGGCTGCACCAAGCCCAATCGCTTGAGCGATGTTAGGAGTCCCAGCCTCAAACTTCCAAGGTACGTCATTCCATGTTGAGCTATCCATGGTGACCTGCTGGATCATCTCGCCGCCGCCCTGGAACGGTTCCATTGCTTCTTGGAGTTCTAACCGAGCGTAGAGCACACCAATACCGGTTGGCCCCAGCATCTTGTGTCCGGAGAAAGTAAAAAAGTCGCAGTCGAGAGCAGCCACATCCACCGGCAAATGCGGCACGCTCTGTGCGGCATCAACCAATGTAAGTGCGCCAATATCTTTAGCTTTAGCAATGAGTTGAGCCACAGGATTGAGAGTCCCAAAAACGTTGGACTGATGTATCATCGCTACGATTTTAGTCTTAGGATTGAGAAGTTCGTCAATGTTGGAAAGATCAAGCGAGCCGTTTTCAGTAATGGGAATGTAGCGGAGTGTGGCGCCGGTATCTCGAGCAACCAACTGCCACGGTATGATGTTGCTGTGATGCTCCATCTCGGTAATGAGGATTTCGTCGCCTGGTTTGAGATTGTATCGCCCCCAGGCGTAGGCGACAAGATTAATTGCTTCCGTTGTCCCGGATGTAAAAATAATGTGGCTGCTGTCGGGTGCATTGATGAAACGAGCTGTTTTTTCTCGTGCATCTTCGTATGCTTTAGTCGCTTTCTCTCCCAAAGCATAGATGGAGCGGTGGACATTTGCGCTGTACTCTTCGTAATATTTGTTTATTGCTGAGATAACAGAGGCGGGCTTCAAAGTTGTGGCTGCATTATCGAGATAGATAGGAACCGTGCTTCCACTTAGAATAGGGAAGTCGTGACGGATTGCGTTCACGTCCAGTGTAGCGGATGATTGATCTTCTTTGGCAGCCGTAGTTATCATAATTACATCATTCCCAACTGCAGTTGGGCTGCTTCAGAGATCATGCTCCGATCCCACGGCGGATCCCAAACCAGTTCTACAGTAACGTCAGTAACACCAGGGATTTTCCTCACTTTTTCCCGAGCATCACCTGTGATGAAATCCGCAAGCCCGCACCCTGGAGCCGTAAGGGTCATCTTGATCTCAACATTTGTCCCGCCATTCTCCTGCTGCTTCAGTTCGCAGGAGTAAATCAGACCCAAGTCCACCAAGTTTATGGGGATCTCCGGATCGTAGCAAGTTTTGAGTGTGTCCCAAACGTGTTCTTCCGTCACATCAGCATGATCTGTTTCGCCATCTAGCTCGCTAGCGATAGAGGCAATATCGTCATCATTGTCAGTCTCAACAGTCGGTTCCTTTCCGATAGCATCCGCATCTTTTCCATCGAGGCGTACTAGACTCCCACGAATAAAGAGGGTGTAGCTTCCGCCCAGATCCTGAGTGATGGTCGCTTCGTCACCTTTCTTGAGTGTTACCGATTCGCCGTACGGAATCAGGATTGCCTGACAGTCTCTGGTGAGTGTTACTTGTTCCTTATTTTCCATGTATCACTCTGTTTTTGCAACACTCTCTTTTCCTTCGAGAGCGTTCTTGGAGGTGTACCAAGCCAGTACGGCGCACTTCACTCGAGCAGGATATTTATAGACTCCGGACAGAACAGCCAGTTTGCCCAAGCCACCTTCCGGAAGCTCTCCGGTAGTAATCATTTTATGAAACATTTCGAATAGAGTTATTACTTCTTTTCGTGTTTTACCTTTGAGGAGAGTTGTCATTATGGAAGCAGATGCCTTGGAAATAGCACAACCTGATCCTACGAATTTTATATCCTCCACAACTTCATCGGACATACGTAAATAGAGAGTTAGACGATCACCGCATAGAGGGTTAAAGCCGTCAGCTGTCGCGGTTGGACTATCCATCTCTCCATAGTTGCGTGGATTCTGGTTGTGGTCCAAGATTAATTCTTGATACAGTTCACGCAAATCATCCATGCATGTTTATCCTCATTTGTGCAAGCCAATTGGAGAGGAGTCGGTAAAGGTAAATATTCACGGCTCCGATTTGGACGCTGTCAATAATCTCGTTGGCAAAACCGTTAATCAACAATCCTTGTGCTGTCAAGACATCTAAACCTCGGGAACGCAGATAGAAGATGGCGTCTTCATCGAGCTGGCCTGTAGTTGAGCCGTGTGAACAGCTAACATCATCAGCGTAAATTTCCAGTTGTGGATTAGAGTTTACCACGGCATTGTCTGATAGTAACAGGTTCTTGTTAGTTTGTTCAGAGTTGGTTTGCTGGGCATCTTTCCTGACAACGATGCGTCCATTGAAAACACTTCTGGAAGAATCAGTATGAATCCCTTTAAAAAGTTCTCGACTGGTGCAATATGGTGCTTCATGATCAATTAGTGTATGGTTGTCAAGATGCTGTTCCTCGGATGCCAGCACCAAACCAGACATGCTGCACTCAGCTCCTTTGCCCGCTAGTCTGACTCGCAGATCGTTCCTCCCAAGCCGTGACCCTACCAAAAATGTTGAAGTTGTGTAATTACCGTTAGACTGGATATCTGCTTGTGTTGTTGCTATGTGATCTACTCTATCAGATTCCTCCTGAATTTTGACATGCCTAAGTCCAGCGTTTTTACCGACAATCATTTCAGTCACTACATTGGTAAGAGATGAACTTCCGTCTAAGCTCGCGTAATGTTCAATAATAGTTGCTTCACTGCCTTCTTCTAGCACAACAAAATTGCGGAGGTGGAACATCACTTCTTTTTCATGTGAAGTGGTAAGATATAGAATGTGAATCGGTTTTGGGATGATTTCGTTCTTTGGTACTCGGATAAAAATACCGTCGCTCATGAATGCTATGTTGAGAGCGACGAAGGCATCTTTCTGGAAAGGAGCGAGGCTCCCAACTGTAGATTTCAGCACTTCGTTATCTGCGATTTCGGAGAAAAGTTTGATGGCTCCTGCTTTGGAAGCAGTTTCATGAATAGAGGACAGTTCCGCAGAATAGTTGCCATCCACGATGACAACAGTAGAAACGTGAGCAGGATCAATGAGAAATTGCGCAATATCTTTATGGGATAAATCAAGAGGTCTTATAGGAGCAAAAGAATAGTCCCGCTTGGCAAGTTGTGAAACATCCGTCTCCCGCCAAGCTTCCATTCTGGTAGTAGGGAAGCCCAACTCGCTGAAGCAATCCATGGCACCCTGCCGCAGTTCGACAGTTGATGAAATGTCCCCATCTCGAGATTTCATCATCGCCTTAAACTGTTGTTTGTATCTATTAATTGTATCGCTCATTGCTTCAGTCTGCGGCAGCTTCCTCCTCAAGCCACGAATACCCTTTCTCCTCAAGCTCCATGGCAAGTTCCTTCCCGCCGGTCTTGGCTATACGGCCGTCCAGCAAGACGTGAATTACATCCGGTTCCATGTGCTGTAGAATCCGCTGGTAGTGGGTAATAACTACAATAGCACGATCATCTCTACGAAAGTTATTTACTCCGTGAGCGACGATTTTCAGAGCATCAATATCGAGGCCGGAGTCGGTCTCATCCAGTACAGCAAGCCGCGGCTCAAGTGCCAGAAGCTGGAGAATTTCGTTACGCTTTTTTTCGCCGCCGGAAAAACCTTCGTTTACAGCCCGCCGAAGATAGCTCTCGTCCATTTCCACTTTCTTCATCTGTTCCTTGATGAAAGTAAGAAAATCCATGGCATCCATCTCTTCCTCGCCTCGATGCTTTCTTTGAGCATTCAAAGCAGCCTTCAGGAAATAGGTATTGTTCACACCAGATATAGCAACCGGGTACTGGAAAGACATGAAAATACCCGAAAGTGAACGATCTTCAGGACTCATTTCCGATAGGTCTTTCCCATCATAAAGAATTTCGCCACTCTGTATTTTGTATTTTTCATGTCCAGCGATGACATTGGCAAGAGTACTTTTTCCCGAACCGTTTCGTCCCATGATGGCGTGTAGTTCTCCTGGGGAAACCGAGAGGTTGAGACCCTTTAGGATTTTCTTCCCCTCAACGTTTACGTGTAGATTTTTTATTTGTAGCATGAAGACTCCATATATAAGGTTGGTGGTAAGTTTTTAACCAACGCTCCCTTCCAAGCTGACTTCCAGAAGTTTTTGAGCTTCCACGGCAAACTCCATGGGGAGTTCGCGGAATACTTCCTTGCAGAATCCGTTCACAATCATGGAGATAGTGTCCTCCGTTGAGATGCCCCGTTGGTTACAGTAAAAGATCTGATCTTCACCAATGGTGGAAGTTGACGCTTCGTGTTCCATTTGGGCTGAAGGATTTCGCACATCAATGTATGGAAATGTATGGGCGCCACACTTATCTCCGATTAGCAGCGAGTCGCACTGCGAGTAGTTCCGGGCATTCTCCGCACCTTTCATGATTTTCACCATTCCGCGGTAACTGTTTTGCCCAAACCCGGCACTTACTCCCTTGGAAATGATTGTGCTCCGTGTGTTTTTTCCCAGGTGGATCATCTTTGTCCCAGTGTCGGCTTGCTGATAGTTGTTGGTCAGAGCTACAGAGTAAAACTGTCCCATTGAATTATCCCCTTGCAGAATACAGCTGGGATATTTCCAGGTAATGGCTGATCCTGTTTCTACTTGAGTCCACGAAATTTTAGAATTTTTGCCGCGGCAGGCTCCCCGCTTTGTTACAAAATTGTAAATACCACCTTTACCATCTTTATCGCCGGGATACCAATTTTGTACTGTGGAATACTTAATCTCAGCATCATCAAGCGCCACCAGTTCCACCACAGCGGCGTGGAGCTGATTCTCGTCCCGCATAGGAGCCGTGCAACCCTCCAGGTAGCTGACGTGGCTCCCTTCTTCAGCTACGATGAGAGTTCGCTCGAACTGCCCGGTATTGGAAGCGTTAATACGGAAGTAAGTGGAGAGTTCCATGGGGCATCGGACACCTTTTGGGATGAAAACAAAGCTACCGTCGCTGAAGACGGCTGCATTCAAGGCTGCAAAGAAATTGTCGGTGGATGGAACAACAGTCCCAAGATATTTCTGTATCAGTTCAGGATGATTCTGGACCGCTTCGGAAAAAGAGGAAAAGATGACTCCGTGTTTCTTTAATTCGCTCTTGAATGTCGTAGCGACAGAAACTGAATCGAACACAGCATCCACCGCCACGCCGGCAAGCAGTTTCTGCTCCTCAAGCGGAATGCCCAGCTTATTGTAGGTTTCCAGAAGTTCGGCATCCACTTCGTCTAGGCTTTGAGGCCCGTCGGCCTGGCTTTTGGGAGCGGAGTAGTAGCTGATAGCTTGGTAGTTAACTGGGTCGTACTTGACCTTGGGCCATGTAGGTTCGTCCATCTTTAGCCAGAGTCGGTAAGCCTTCAGACGCCATTCAGTCAGCCATTCCGGCTCCTTTTTCTTGGCAGAAAGAGCACGGATGACATCCTCATTCAAACCAGGCGGGAAAGTCTCTTGCTCAATGTCTGTGACGAAACCGTACTTGTATTCCTGTTCGGTTAGTGACTTGACTGTATCTAGTTTTGAGGTCATAATAGTGTCTGGAATTTTTCTTTTATTGGCAGGTAGTTACGACAAAATGTAAAAGTGAATAACATTTAAATGACTTTTTACCTCAATAGGAACAGAAGCAAATAAAATCCGGTTTCTTCTTCTTAACTCAGTCTGAGACACCACTGGCCACTTTTATAATCTGGTGGGAATTATCCTGACAATCCGGACAAATTTCAGTATTACAACCAATAGCAGGGAAGTCCTGCAGTTCTCTCCAAACCCAGGCACCGGTTTTGTCTCCCCAGCGGTGAATGGTACTGCTCTGCCAATCTTCCCAAACTATATGACATTCAGGGCACTTCTTCGGTCGGCGGGCAGTTGTGATTTCACCCATGATTGTCCTCTTTTCTAATAACAAATATTAATCCGATTGATTTCATCGTATTAATATTACGTAACCTTTTCTGTTAATGTCAATAGAAATACGATATTTCTAGTCTTATTCGTGGTCAATATAATTTAATGCTTTTAAAAAGTTAGTCGTCTTCCTGACAGAATTCAGGAGATAATGATGTGGTACTTACTCTTTTTCCGAATTGTGCCGATCCGGAAAGCGGGGTTGGATGAGTTTTCTTCGAACTCTTCCAGGAAATTTTGAACATTCTCTTCTGGTATTGAGATGAGAAGCCCGCCGGACGTTTGGGCATCAGCTGTCATGATTTTCTGGTGGTGGGGAAGGTCGTCCGGGAATATGACATGAGGCGATACAAAGTCGAGATTGCGTTTGCTACCGCCGGGGATTACATCTTTCTGAGCCAGTTCTTCTACCCCTTCGATGAACTGCAGACTGTCATAATTCACCTCTGCGGTAACACCGCTGGCCTGACACATTTCCAGCAGATGTCCCAGTAGTCCGTATCCGGTGACATCCGTGGCGGAGTGAGCGCCGTGGTTAAGCATTAGATCCGCAGCAGTCCGGTTCAGGGTGCTCATGATTGCGGTAGCTCCGGTGACCATCTCCTCCGGCGCAACTCCCCGCTTGATGGCGGTAGCAATAATGCCGGTCCCTATCGGTTTAGTGAGTATCAATGCATCACCTGCTTGAGCAGTGGAGTTTTGGATTAGTTTTCCAACAACTCCCCGGCCCGTAACCACCAATCCATATTTAGGTTCCTTGTCATCGATGCTGTGTCCGCCGACGATGCTGATTCCTGCTTCCTTCGCCTTATCGCTTCCGCCGCGGAGGATTTCAGCCAATGTCTCCATGGGAAGATCCTTGGAAGGGAAGGCGACGATGTTCAGAGCGAATAGCGGTTCGGCTCCCATTGCGTAAATATCGGAGAGGGAGTTGGCGGCGGCGATCTGACCGAAAGCGTAGGGATCATCAACGATTGGAGTGAAAAAGTCAACTGTCTGGACGATGGCATTTTCACCGTCGAGGCGCACCACTGCTGCATCGTCAACTCCGTGGAAATCGACGATTACGTTCTCATCATCTGATGCAGGCAGCAGGCTCAGAACCTGAGCCAGGTCCTCAGGACCTAACTTACAGGCTCAACCGGAACCGTGGCTGTACTGCGTCAGTCGCTTGGCTTCTTCACTTGCCATAGGCCGAATTTAGGGCGGAGGGAGGAGAGTCGGGAGGGGAAAATCTTATATGCTAACTACTTACTTTATCGTTAAAGTGCATCATTACACTGCAATAAAGCGCGCTATATAGTATTTCAATTTCACAGTTCCTCTCCTATCCTCTCACTCAATCTCTTCACATCCTCCACGGTTCGGACTTCCACATCCTTAAGGTAGTCCAAGTGGATAGACTTGAACGCGAAGTGGATACTGAGTTGCCGCATGTAGCCTTCCAGTTCTGTGGGGATACGGAGAGTCTTCAAGCAGACTGCCTTCATGGGGTAGTCGAGAGTGGTTTTATCCAGCGTGTGATGAGTCTGTGGGTTCTCTTTCAACCGGCGGCGGGTCTCTCGGATGTCCTGCAGCAAGGCAGCATCCTGAAACTCCCAAGGTGCTGTGTCGTCTGCTGCTTCCCGCAAGTAATTGTATCCCTGCTCAAACATATGGCGAAAATGCTGACCGTAAGTCCACCCCCGCTGGGAGTCTTCCAGAAATGCCTCCACGTGCTCCTTCCGTCCTTCAACAAATTTAGTCCAGATGCGGAAGTACGGCCGGTAGAGAAAATAGCCGAAAGGTGACTTAAACGAGTTTTTCTGATTGAAAAAGCCGGTGATCTCATACATTAGCTTTTTGAGCTGGTTGCGTATCTCTAGCGGAAAGAGGTGGAAGGTAGGAGAAGCGCCATCAATAAATTCTTCTTTAAGGAAATCGTCAGGGATTTCCAGCTCACGGGTGTGGATTGAGAACGTTTTCTTCACGCCGTGGACGTTTATGGAAATGAAGGCACCCAGGTCACTCATCTTGATGAGGTTGTCCATGGCCCGATCGAATTCAGGGAGAGTAGTAATCGAGGGCAGCGATGGATGATCATCCAATTCAGGAAAGAGCGCTAATTGATTTCGGGAGTCTAAACTGGACATCTTAGTCGTAGTTTAAGACGAACAACGGCAATATGCAAGAATAGTAGAGTAGTGAGTGATTGTGTGCAGTACCCTGTGGGATAACTGGTGAGTGGTGAAGGGTGTTCTATTTCCCATCTCCCTTTCTCTTTTGCTCCTCCGCACCCTTGCTTCACAGGTCTCCTGCTAGAAGACTTGTTATCAATTGTCAAAGCCCGGAAATGATAGTAAATTAATTTGCTGATAACAAAGAGGGAAGCGGTTACACAACCTACAGTTCACGGCTATATCTTTTTATAAAGTAGATAAATGTCAGACAATACCAAATCCGTAAAGAATGTTGTGATTCGTTTTGCGGGTGATTCCGGTGACGGGATGCAGCTAATGGGAGACCGCTTTACTGCTACCACAGCTATGGTGGGTAATGATTTAGGGACCTTTCCTGACTACCCTGCAGAAATCCGGGCTCCTGCAGGTTCCCTAGCGGGTGTCAGTGCTTTCCAGATTCAGTTTTCAAGTCAGGATATTTTTACACCCGGCGACAGGGTTGATGTTCTTGTGGTCATGAATCCTGCCGCACTCAAGATGCACATTCAAGACCTTCGTCCCGGAGGAACTCTCATTGCCAATAAGTCTAACTTTCAGAAGAAAAATCTAAAACTGGCAGGATATGAAACTGATCCTTTGACGGACGATTCTCTAAATGACTTCATGGTGTTGGATGTTGAAATTACCGAGCTTGTAACCAAGGCACTTGAAGATATGAAACTTCCGTTGAAAACCGTGGAGCGTACCAAGAATATGTTTGCTCTTGGGTTGACTTTTTGGATGTATGGTCGTCCCATGGAACCTACCATCAAGTGGCTAAATATGAAGTTCAAGAAACGTCCTGAACTGGTTGAAGCCAATGTAAGAGCTCTGAAAGCAGGAAATCACTTTGGAGATATTTCTGAGGTTTTTTCCAGTAGTTACACTGTTGCCCCTGCCCCATTGGCTAAAGGGACGTACCGGAACATTACAGGCAACTATGCACTAGGGCTTGGACTGCTGACTGCTTCTGAGAAGTCGGGTCTGCCACTGTTTTTTGGTGGTTATCCCATCACACCGGCCAGTGAGATTCTTAATCAGCTTTCTCTTTACCGGAATTTCGGAATTCGCACTTTTCAGGCAGAAGATGAGATTGCCAGCATCGGTGCCAGTATCGGTGCTGCTTTTGCTGGGAGTCTGGCTGTTACCGCTTCTTCCGGCCCGGGGATTGCCCTGAAGAGTGAAGCCATGGGGCTGGCTGTTATAACAGAATTACCTCTTGTGATAATAAATATTCAGCGAGCGGGACCGAGTACGGGTTTGCCTACGAAAACAGAACAAGCTGATCTGTTCCAAGCCCTTTTTGGCCGGAACAGTGAGTCACCTATACCTGTCATCTCGGCAATATCTCCCAGTGACTGTTATTATACAGCTTATGAAGCTTGCCGGGTGGCTCTCAAATACATGACGCCTATTATCGTTCTCTCTGATGCATATCTGGCCAGTGGATCGGAACCGTGGCTTTTGCCGAATCTATCTGATCTTGAAAAAATAGAGGTGAAATTTACTGAGAGTAATGGTGAGACCTTTAAGCCGTATCTCCGCGACGAAATGACACTGGCCCGTCCGTGGGCAATTCCCGGCACACCCGGATTGGAACACCGAATCGGCGGTTTAGAGAAAGAAGACGGTTCTGGTAACGTTAGTTATGATCCCGAGAATCATCAGAAAATGATAGAGCTGCGGGAAGCAAAAGTCGCCGGCATCACCCGCGAAATAGATCCTACAGAACTCTATGGTGAACCCATAGGTGATTTATTGATTTTAGGCTGGGGCAGTACCTATGGTTCTATCCGGACAGCGGTGAAGCGTTTGCAGGATGAGGGAAAATCAGTATCACACGCTCATGTAAGATGGGTGAATCCTCTGCCGGCAGATTTGGGTGAAATCGTTTTAAAATATCAGAAGATACTTGTGCCTGAGCTAAATCGTGGACAATTCCTGAAGCTCATCAGAGCTGAATATCTCGTGGATGCTAAAGGGATGAATGTTGTCCGCGGTAAGCCCATAAGGTCCTATCGGATAGAAGAAGTTGCCAATGAAATGTTGGAGTCAGGCAGATGAGTCAGGAGAGAGGACAAAAGTTAGCACGTCAGGATTTTATTTCGAATCAGGATGTTCGCTGGTGCCCGGGATGTGGTGATTACTCCATCCTGGCACAGACCCAGAAGAGTTTGCCGGATCTGGGAATACCCAGAGAAAACTTCGTATTTATTTCCGGCATCGGTTGTTCCAGCCGATTTCCGTACTACATGAATACGTACGGTTTCCATACCATTCACGGTCGTGCACCGACCCTCGCATCCGGTGTAAAGTTGGCACGACCTGACTTATCCGTCTGGGTTGTTACGGGAGATGGAGATTCTCTCAGCATTGGTGGTAACCACTTCATCCACGTCTTGAGACGTAACATTGACTTGAATATAGTTCTGTTCAACAACCGCATTTACGGTTTGACAAAAGGTCAGTATTCTCCAACATCTGAACTGGGTAAAGTAACGAAGTCCACTCCCTTTGGCTCATTGGACACACCGTTTAATCCACCAGCGGTTGCGCTAGGTGCTCAGGCTACGTTCGTGGCCCGGTCTATCGATAGATACCCGAGCCATCTACAGAAAATGCTCGGAAGAGCTCATGGGCATAAGGGAGCCTCGTTTCTCGAGGTGTATCAAAACTGTCTAATCTTTAACGACGGTGCTTTCAGACTTTTGACGGAAAAGGAAACTAAAGGTGACCACGTCTTGGAGTTGGAAAACGGAAAACCGATGATTTTCGGTAAAGAGAAAAATAAGGGTATAAGACTGGACGGTTTCAAGCCGGAAGTGGTGACCCTTGATGGCGATTATTCTACAGATGATTTATTGATTCATAATGAAACTGATAAAAATATCGCAGACGTTCTAACTAATTTTACTTATGATTCCGAGTTTCCTACGCCCATAGGTGTACTTTTTGTGGCAAAAATGTCTACTTATGAGGATAGACTCGATGAACAAATCAAAACTGCCAAGGAACAGTTGGGTGAGGGCAACTTGGAAGCGCTTATCAGAGGAGCAGACACATGGGAGGTCGAGTAACCTGATTTACCGAAGTTTGTCCTGATTGGAAGTAATTATGAAATTTGAGATTGATGAGAAGAAGCTTCACGATGCTGTTGTAGAGCTGATTCGACGCGCTTCAACTCAACTGCCGGCAGATGTTATTTCTGCAATGGAGAAAGGTCGCGATAGTGAGGAACCAGGGAGTCCCGCGCAGTCTGTTTTAAAGCTTATGTTGGAAAATGCCCAGATGGCTCGAGAGGATGAAACTCCCATATGCCAGGATACAGGTACGAACATTTACTATGTTACAGTTCCAGTAGGTGTTTCTCTTCGTAAAGTGGAGAAGGTTATCGTCGAAGCTACCAAAACGGCGACTGAAAAAGCTTATCTTCGTCCAAACATGGTCGATTCCATATCGGGTAAGAACACCGGCGACAATTCTGGAGTTATGTCACCTTTTATTCATTTTGAAGAATGGGATGAACCCCAAATTAATATGCAGCTGGCATTGAAAGGCGGAGGCAGCGAAAATGTATCAGCTCAGTATAAACTGCCCGATAACAAATTAAAAGCAGGACGCAACTTTGACGGTGTCTATAAATGTGTGATTGATGCCGTCAATAAAGCTCAAGGTTTGGGATGTGCTCCCGGGATAATCGGTTTGGGTATCGGCGGTGACAGAGCAATCGGAATGCTTATTGCTAAGAAGCAAATCTTCCGGAATATTGACGACACCAATCCTGATTCTGAGATGGCAAAACTCGAAGAGAAACTGTACAAAGATCTGAACAAACTTGGTATCGGCCCTATGGGATTTGGAGGCAACACCACGGTTCTTGGAGTAAAGGTTGGGGCTGCTCATCGCCTGCCGGCATCTTTTTTTGTATCTATCGCTTACATGTGTTGGGCGGATCGCCATGCTACCTTGAATTACAGTACAGAAGAGGTAAGCTATGATTAGTCTAAAGCTTCCAGTCAGCGAAGAAGAGGTTCGTAAGCTGAAGGTCGGTGATGAAGTCAGCTTGAATGGGATCATGGTTCTTGGACGCGATAATGCCCACGCTTGGATGTATGAAGAGAAGCCGAACGAGATTCGAAACCTTTTGAAAGGGACGGTGATTTATCATTGCGGACCGGTAGTGAAAAAGGTAGATGATGAATGGATTTTTGTAGCTGCAGGTCCCACAACCTCAATCCGTGAAGAACCATATCAGGGAGATGTACTTAAGGAATATGATCTTCGTGCTGTCATTGGTAAAGGTGGAATGGGAGATAAAACACTGGCTGCGCTGAAAGAACACGGAGCAGTCTATCTGCACGCCATCGGAGGAACTGCTGCTCTTCTGGCAAAGGCAGTTGTAAAAGTCCACGATGTACTTAAACTGGAAGAGTTTGGTATTCCGGAAGCGATGTGGGTGATTGAAGTAAAGGACTTCCCGACAGTTGTAACGATGGACAGTCATGGTCAATCCCTCCATCAGGTAATAAAAGGTAAATCAAATATCGTTGCTGATAAGTTAATCAGTGGTTGAGTGTCTTTTTAAGATTTGTCCTAATCTTTACTGCCCTAATTTTTATTGAAACGCTTTGCTTAAATTATCGTATAGTAAATTCATAGTAATCTGAGAAAGATGACTAAAACTATACAAAGAAAGTGGACAACATGGCCCAGGCTGCTCGGTCTATTTTTTATATGCTTAATTTTGTTATTTGTTATAGCTGGATTCTATATAGTATTTCTTTCCAAAGATCTTCCTCCGCTGGAGAAACTGGAAAATTTTGATCCTGATCTTGTAACCAAAGTTTATTCTGATGATGGTATTATGCTTAAAGAGCTTTACACTCAGCGCCGCATCTTTCTCCCCTTGGAGCAAATGCGAAGTTTCGACCCGTCAACCGGGCGGTATTACAGTGATCTCGTAAACGCAGTTGTCGCCTCAGAGGATCACAGGTTTTATAACCACTGGGGGATTTCCATGCGCGACTTCCTGAGAGCAGTGGTGGTAAATCTGGCAGCCATGCGTTATAAACAAGGATTCAGTTCTCTATCTCAACAGCTTGCGAGGAATCTTTATGATCGAATCGGTTTTTCCAAGACCATCAATCGAAAGGTTAAAGAAATCCTAACGGCAGTTCAGATGGAAAAAAGGTATACGAAAGACGAGATAATGGAGATGTATCTCAACTCTATTTATTTTGGACACGGCACGTACGGTGCGCAAGCTGCAGCAAAACGTTATTTTGCCAAAGATGTAAGGAATTTGACTTTGGATGAATCTGCACTTCTTGTGGGTTTGTTGCCGGCACCTGAACATTACAGCCCCATAAAACATCCTGAGGTAGCTCTCCGGCGAAGAAACACGGTTCTTAGGTTAATGCTGAATCAAGGAAAAATATCCCGAAAAAGGTACGAGTCGGCCAAGTCAGCGTCTCTCAATGTAGTTGATCTATCGGATGATCAAGGGATAGCTCCTTACTTTACAGAGCATGTTCGGCGACAACTGGAGCAGATTTCAGATTCACTTGATATCGATATTTACAGGGGTGGATTAACAGTCTATACTACTTTAGATACAAGAATGCAAAAAGCAGCCGAAGTTGCCATGCTCAGTACAGTCCTAGCCAATCAGGAAAAGCTCAATGAGCAGTTCATTGAGGAACGAGAACTTTTCGAAGAACTGGCGTGGTTGGGTATTCATCCTGAAGACTCAGTAAAATTGATGCTTGCAGGCGAAAAACCCCTCTATGAAGAGCTACGCAAGAAGTTGTTGGTGCAGGGGAGTTTGGTAGCTGTCGATCCATCCAATGGCTACATTAAAGCCATGGTCGGAGGCCGCCCGGATTATCATGATGACTTTAACCGGGCGACTCAAGCAAGACGTCAACCCGGTTCAGTGTTCAAACCATTTCTTTATACAGCTGCCATTGATAACGGTTATCCTGTTACCAAAAAATTAATGAATCAGCCTATAATGATTAATGTGATGGGTGCCGATGGTGAATGGAAGCCATGGCGTCCACGTAATGATGACCGCTCAGTCGGTGATAGGGTAACTTTAAGAGAAGGTTTGACCCGTTCACTAAATCTGATTTCCGTACGATTGGTACAGGAACTAATTCCCCCGCGGGAAGTGGTGGATATGGCCAAGCGGATGCACATCTCTACACCTCTTCGAGCTGTGGACGCCATAGCTCTAGGCACGTCTGAGGTTTATCCCATTGAAATGGTTTCTGCATACGCCACCTTTGCCAACGGTGGAATCTATTGTGAGCCTATGTCTATTACTCGAATTGACGATCGATATGGGATTACCATAGCTCAGTTTTACCCAAAGCGGGAGGAAGTATTAAGTGAGGAAACCGCTTTCATGATGTCTAGCCTCCTCCAGTCTGTCATTAAGAAGGGAACGGGCCGGCGAGTGGGTTGGTGGAATGGAGGTTTTAACCGTCCAGCCGGTGGAAAAACGGGTACCACACAAAACTGGACGGATGCCTGGTTTGTCGGGTTTACCCCACAGTTGGCAACAGGAGTTTGGATGGGGGTAGATGGTCCTCCTCAAATATCACTTGGTGATGGTCAGATGGGAAACGTAGCAGCGCTTCCTGCGTGGGTAGAATTTATGCAGGCCACGTATGATACACTGAGTATACCTTATAGTGAATTCAAAAAACCAGATGGAATCGTGCAGTTAGGAATCTGTCAAATTACGAAAGACCTGGTAACATCAAACTGTCCGGTAGAAAAAGAGTACTTTATTAAAAAATATACCCCGTCAGGGATTTGTCAGCTTCATAGCAAAACCAACCCGAACAGTTCGAGGCGTCGCTCAGATTTCGATTAATAGAAGAGCGGTGGTGGATCTATACGCTCTTCAGATATATTGAACAGTGACTTCAATTCTTCAGCAGTACTAATTACTTCATCCTCATTACTGCCAAAGCAGATTGCCAGTGGCTTGCCATTACGCACATCATCACCGATCTTCTTGAGGAATCGAATTCCACCTGTCGATTCGATCTCTCGCTTATTATTAGCATGGCGGATGGTTAGTCTGTTCACCAGAATGCCAACACCAACCATTTCCATGGAATCGATAAATCCATCCTGATTAGAAATAACTTCCGCTACAAACGCCGGAGCTGGGTAGTTTTCTGGATTTTCTATAACGGATATATCTCCTCCTTGGGCGGCAACCATTTCCACCAATTTCTCCATAGCTTTTCCGTTGTTTATCAATTGTATCTGAATCTCGATTGCTTCCTCAACAGAACTGGCTTTTCCTGATTGAAGCAATAGTCTCGACCCCAATTCTAGCACAACTTTTTTCAGATCGTCAGGTCCTTCCCCGCGGAGGCACGACAGTGCTTCTATAACTTCATTCCAAAGTCCTGCTTCATTTCCCAATGGTTGGTTCATGTCGCTGTGTACAATATTCACATGAACGCCAAACTGTTTCCCAATCCGCTTTAATTCACTCCCTAAAATGGCAGCTTCTTCTACAGTTTTCATGAAGGCACCGCTGCCGACTTTCACATCCATTACCAGTCCCTGAATCCCTTCAGCGATCTTCTTACTCATGATACTGCCGCAAATGAGGGGGATGGAATCGACCGTACCGGTCCTGTCGCGAAGGTCGTACATTTTCTGATCGGCAGGGCAGACCTCTTTTGTCTGCCCGCTCATGACGATGCCAACGGTTTCTACAGTTTTCTGGAACTCTTCCATAGAGAGATCATCACGGTAACCGGGGATGGATTGGAGCTTATCCAGTGTACCGCCTGTGTGGCCGAGACTTCGTCCTGCAATCATAGGAATAATAAGACCAGCAGCAGCCATGAGAGGTCCTACCACAAGGGAAACCTTATCCCCAATTCCGCCTGTACTGTGCTTATCGGCTACGAATTTATCTAGACGTGAGAAGTTGAAAGTCGCACCGGAATCGAGCATGGCTTTTACAACCCGATCTGTCTCCTTGTGGGTCAACCCTTTTTCATAGACAGTCTTCAGCCACGATGTCATCTCTTCCTCTGAGATGTTGTCATTGGTGTATTGTTCAATAAGTGAGCCGATCTCTGTTTGGGGTAATTTCAACTCAGTAAACCTACTTTGAAGTTACTCTTATCTTTTTCCTGTCTAATAGAGGAACGAGTCTGCTTTTCCTCCTGGTGGCTTTCAGCATCAATAGGAGTCCTACTAATCCTAAAAGTGCATTCGGACCCCACATGGCAGCTGCAGGTGACATAAGAAGCCTATCGGCAAATTCTTCACCGGCAATAAGGAACATCCAGTAGAGGAGGAAAAACCCAAAACTAAATGTAATGGCTGTAGTAAATCCTTTTTTTCGGGTAATCATTCCGAGTGGAGCGCCGATTAGAACAAACACAATACATGCCACGGGGATAGAGAATTTTTTATGAATCTCGACGGAGTATCGATTAATGCTCTTTCTGTAAGCCTGGATGAGACTATAATCTCCTTTAACACGTTGAGACAGATTTCTGTAACGTCTGGTTTGAGATCGCTGTTCTTTAACAGATAAATCTGACTTATGTTTTATTTCATTCTGTAGATTGGTAAGAAGTATTTTTGCACTCTCATAATTGTCAGGCGGCTCCACCTCCAGACCCGTTCCTCTAAAATGCTTTACAATTCTCTGTTCAGTTTTTTGAACCTTCTTCTGATAGAATGTGATCTTTTCCTGCATCATTTCCACAGACATTTCGCGATCCGATTTAGGTTTGCTTTCGCTCCGCTTTAGTTCCATATCTTCAGCAGGAACTTTTATGTGATGCTCTTCAAAAATGATTCGTCTGTAATTTTCCTTATTCTCACTGTCGAGTTCGTGGATTTCACCATCAAACAGTTTGAGAAGGATGGCATCATCCATTGTTAAAAAGGTTCCTTTATTGGATTGAATAAACGTTTGAGTCGGTTTGCTCTTTTTACTGAAGATTCGGACGTCTTGAAACTCTCTCCCCTTTTTTCCTCCAACGATCAGATTGTAATCCGGCAGGTCATCCACAAAATAACCCGGTTCGATACTGATATCCGGTCGCTTCCGATAAATATCCCGTGAAAGCTCTTTAGCTCGGTGATTCATCCCCGGAAGAATAGCATTATTAAAATACATGAGAGGTACAGCCACCAAAATACTAAATGCCACTGCCGGCCAGAGCATTCTGAAGTAAGAAACACCTGTAGAACTGAGAGCGGTTATTTCGTTATCTTCTGCAAGGCGTCCGAAAGTCATGAGTGTAGCGATCAATACAGCCATGGGAGCGGCCAGTGCAACAATCCATGCAGTGTTAAGAAAAAGGAATTCCAGGATTACTGAAAATGACAATCCTTTTCCCAGAAGTTTATCTACTGCCCTGAGAAGAAAATTGGTGAAAAGAAGAAAAATCAGAATAAGGAGAGCATAGAAGAATGGGAGGAAGTGGCCTTTCAGAATATATCGTGTCAAAGTACGCATATTGGATTTATCTGATGTTTGGCAAGAAGGTACGGAAAAACAAAATAAGATTATAACATACGTTCAAATTTAAGTTTTAATGTTGTTTGAGATTATTTCAGTTCAAACTTCTACCATTAATTTTCATTAATCCCTTTGATTTGGGTGAGGGACGGGAATCGAACCCGCGGCCACCAGGGCCACAACCTGGAGCTCTAACCGACTGAGCTACCCCCACCATGTTTTTATATCAGTGATATAACACAAGTTCACTGAATGGAGTATTCATCAATGGTGAAATTTAACCTGATTCATTCATGAGACCATGAAATATTAAGGTTGTAAACCCAATATAGAGTCATATTACTCATTCGAAGAGTTATAGTCAGCAAGTGGTTAATAGTTTCCGTATTGACAATTCGACATTACGGGCAACATGCCGTAAATTTGTTATTATGGGCAAACAACGCTGTGGCTGGGTACCGCTGAACAAACCATTTTATGTCAAATATCATGATGAAGAGTGGGGGGTTCCTGTCCGTGAAGACAGACTGATGTTTGAATTTCTTGTTTTGGAAACATTTCAGGCTGGATTGAGCTGGGAGATAGTATTAAATAAACGTGAGAAATTTCGCCAGGCTTTCGAAGATTTTGACATGACTATTGTAGCAGCTTTTGATGAGCAAAAACTACTAGAACTTCAGATTGATAAAGGGATCATCAGGAACAAGCTTAAGATTCAAGCCGCAGTGAACAATGCTAAAAAATGTCTGGAATTGGTAGAACAATATGGGTCATTCTCAGACTATCTTTGGAATTTTGTAGATGGCCAGCCAGTCGTGAATCACTGGAAGAGTATTAATGAAATTCCGGCGATATCAACTCTCTCTGATAGAATAAGTGCGGAAATGAAGAAGTTAGGATTCAAATTCTTCGGCAGTACAGTTTGCTATGCTCACTTGCAGGCTGTTGGGATGGTAAACGACCATACAATAAATTGCTTCCGATACAAGGAATTAACGTAGCTTTACACTATGTCAGAATTATGGCAATCTGTCACTGATTGGCTTGGTCAACAGGAAAATCTACTCCTCTGGGGAAGTCTATTCAGTGTTGTCATGTTCTTCGGATCTATTGCCGTAATACCCTGGCTAGTGAGTCGTATTCCTGATGACTACTTTTTGCACGAAAAGCAGCCGCCATCTAAGACTTTTAGCAGTCATCCGGCTATACTTTTGGTAGTTCAATTAGTAAGAACAGCATTTGGTCTGTTATTTCTTACTCTTGGATTTGCCATGCTGTTTATACCTGGACAGGGATTACTCACCATGCTTATTGGGCTGATGCTTATCTGGTTTCCCGGAAAGTATCGATTGGAGAAGCGGATCATTCGCCGACCGGGGGTTCTAAAGGGAATCAACTGGCTGAGGGAAAAGAGAGGTAATTTACCGCTGAGGATTAGTGATGAATGAGGCTTATTGTGATTCCAGTTTATCCTTCGTAGAATTGTTTCAGAGGAATTAATAGGGATGGCACCTACATATTTCGCTCTCTTTTATGCCGTGGGCATTATCCTCTTTGCTGTCTTCGTTCGATTTTGGCTTAGCAAGAAGCGGCTTCAGGAAGAGGAGAGCAAGATGAAGAAAACCAAGTCATCCTTCAGGGTTAATGAAGAAATGGCGAAGAAAATCTCCGAGGATGCCAAAGAACACAGACTGAGAAGAGAGAGAGATCACGGTTGACCTGAGAGATGGGACTTATAAAGATTACAAATCAAATTGTTGTGGATGAAGCAGACTTGGAAGAAAAATTTGTCCGCTCTTCAGGGCCTGGTGGACAAAATGTTAACAAGGTTTCTACTGCTGTTCAGCTTCGCTTTGATGTAGAAAATTCCCCTTCATTACCGGGTGCAGTTAAAGTGCGTTTGAAAGCCTTAGCCGGCAGTAGAATGACAGACGAAGGTGTGCTTGTGATAGATGCCCGGAATCACCGCACTCAGAGCCAGAATAGAAAAGAGGCACGTGATCGATTATTGGAGTTACTGCAGGAGGCTGCTGAGGAACCAACTCCTCGCAAGAAAACTCAACCGTCGAAACGGGCAAAAGAGAAACGGCTTGAAGAAAAACGTCACCGAAGTAGAATCAAGCAGACTCGACGTTCTGTTAAGCCTGATGATGAGTGACTTTATGACTAGATTGACTATTCTGATTCTGATTTTGATGGTTGTTTTACCATCTCAGGATGAAGTTGATCCAGCCACCACTCTAACTTCTGTAGGACAGATAGTCCCCGATTTTACTATCACAACTACCGATGGTACTGTTTACACTTCCCAAAACCTGAGGGGACAAGTTTACGTTTTGGATTTTTTCGCAACTTGGTGTGCCCCATGTCTGGAAGCCATGCCGCACTTACAATCCAAAGTATGGGAAGCCTATGGAAATGGCGAACTTCTTCTGTTGGGTATCGGTCGGGAACATTCTTCAAATGAGTTGGCCTATTTCGTCAAAGATAAAGGGTATACATTTCCAGTGGCGGCTGACCCCGAGCGAAAAATGTATGGCAAGTTTGCATCCATGTTCATTCCTCGCACTTATCTCATCGGAAGGGAAGGGACGATCTTATATCAGTCTGTAGGATATGACGAGGAGGAATTTGACCGCCTGCTGGCGGCAGTAAAAGGTGCTTTTTAGTTTTTCAAATCTCGCCTGATAACTTCCGGCACCGGAATTGTTTTCTGACTCTCGTAATCAAAAGCCACTAAAGTTGTAACTGCCTGAGCCACAGGTTTTTCTTCATCTGCCACAAAGATACCTGTAAGAATGTCGAAGCTTTTATGACCCATTCGCGAGATTTTCTGTCCGATCTGCAAGCTGGCGGGATGTGCAAGCTGGTGGAGGTAATCGATTTTAGTAGAAGCTTGAATAAACGGCGGTTTCTTAAAATCCCATTTTTTCAACAACTCAATTCGTCCTGATTCCAAATAAGTGAGAAATGTAGCATTGTTAATGTGTCCCAATGCGTCCATGTCTTTCCATCGAGTCTCTATTTCAAAGAAAGATTCAAACTCTGAGCGTTTTACTATTTCTGTTTGCATTTCTTGTTTAACCTCCTGTCTGCTTGAATATTATGCCTTCGATCATGTGAATCAAGTAAAAGGAATTATCATATATGGCATACTCTACTGTTTTATGATCATGTCCAGAAGCTTTGGGTCGTCCGGCAAAAGACCGGCTTTAACCAGCCGTGGTGTCATAGTTCTCAGGTTGGGATTTGTAGAAAAGACACTGTAGAAGATAGGCAGGGCTTCTTCCGTGCGTCCGATCCCCGCTAATGCCACAGCGGACCAGTAGGGGAGTTCCACATTCTCCGGATAGAATTCGGCGGCCAATCGATACTCTTCGAGGGCTTCGTTAATCAAGTTTTCTTCCATGAAATAATCACCTTGGTTGGCGTGTTCGTAAGCTCTATGGATCCTCAAAAGTCGCCTCAGTTCCACTAGTGGTTCCGGACTGTCGTCAACCCGCAGGTCGAGGACTATATCCTGCCAATCTATACCTGTAGGTTTCCCGGAGACGATAAGCATGGTTGCCGACTGTCGTCCGCGGATGTCACCACCCTCGGCTTCAGCTGATTCCAGAGCCGCGAGCATGCGGTCGGCGAGATTACCGTTACTGTTCTCGAATGCCTCTGCCATAGCCGGCCAGACACTTTTTTTCTCCATCAAGTTAGCTTGTACGGAGAAGTTTTTTCCTACTTGATGCCCGGCCATATCGATGCAGCGCTCTCCAGTATGAGCCGCAACACTGCCTTTGACGTCAATCATGGCGACCTGCCGCACTGCCTGCTGAGGATCATCTGCTAAGAGTTGAGCCAGAGCGTCCTCCGCTGAAACACCCTCTTCCATGAGAGTGAGTCCATCCGGGCCATACTCAACGCGGACGAATGACTGGGTCACCACTGCGCCTACACCGGCTTTAGCCCACGGTACCAGTTGACCTACAGCAAACCAGTGACTCTGGACCGCTACTCCTAACTGTCCCGTCTCTTCATCGTAGGCGACGATGGAGTAAGTTGAGACTGGGCGACTGTTGCTGCTTTGAGAAAAAAGTGTTGTCAGAGATATGGAGATTAGGGTAATAAAAGTTTTGAATGTCATGACTAACTCCTCGATTTGTGCCTGAATCTATCCATACTTCTATAAAAAACCCCGCTTAAAGCGGGGTTTATGTTGTGTCGGAGCGGGGAGATTCGAACTCCCGACCCCCTGCTCCCAAAGCAGGTGCGCTAACCGGGCTGCGCTACGCTCCGAAGAATTGAAGGAGTAACTGAAACCTGTAAATTTAAGGTAAATCTTCCTCCATCGCTCCATAATTCCATTATTACATACGTATTAATTGTTGGCAAACTTGATACCACAGCCCAGTGCCTTGGTAGAAGTGGTCTTTATCTCCACACCAGCAATCATGGCTTCAAAGGCGTCAATCAGGTACGGTTTTTTCACCTTTTCTGCTTTTTTTGCATTATCATCAATGGCGCCGCGATAGACCAGTTTACCCTCGTTGTTGAAAAGGTAGATGTGCGGGGTCCTTGTGGCGCCGAAAGCTGAAGCAAGTTTTGACTCTTCATCCATGGTGTAGTAGAAGTCGTACTTCGCTTTATTGGCACGTTTCTTCATGTCGTCCAGACTGTCACCTCTGTTGCGAGTGTTTTCATTGGAATTGATGGCAATGGTGCCCACACCCTCTATTTGGAACTTCTGTGAGATCGTGATGTAACGGTCTTCCCATCTGTCTACCCAGGGACAAGTATTACAGGAGAAAATCACCAGCAGACCATTCTTTCCTCTGGCGTCATTCAGGCTCACAGTTTTACCGCTTACGTCTGGCATTTTCATGTTGGCCATCGGTATATCCGATCCAATTTCAAGTTCGCCAGCGGATACGACAGCAGTTAACATAAGCGGAAGTATCCATAATAAAGACTTTTTCATCTTTAGTTTCCTTCACTTATTGCTTTTTCAATGGCATCAAAAAATCTCTTTTCAGGTTGTTTTGCTTCCCAGAAATCTACAACATTTCCGGTATTCTTATCATATACAATGGTAAAGGGAAGTGCCCCGGACCACTCCCTAGAAATAGAGTTGATAAACTCGTTGTCATCCTGATTCTTGATTAAAGAGAGACCTGTTACCCCCTGTTTTTGGAGGAATTCGATTACCCTTTGCTTAGCATCGAGCCAATCGGTGGAGACGAATAGGATGATAGCGTCATCAGCAAATTGCTCGGCAAGATGAACGATCATAGGAAACTCTTCCACGCACGGCTTGCACCAGGTAGACCAGTAATTGACAAGCACAGCCTTCTCACCTTTATATTCAGCCACGGCGGAGAGGATATCACTAGCTGATGCCTCTTTCAGGTTTACGTCTGCTTGTGAAGAGTGGACCATCATGAGGAGCAAAAAGAGGATAGTGTTCCATCTCAACATATTAAAATGAGGAAACAGGCTTTGGGCAAAGCGCTTTTTGAGCCCTTCCTGGCCAATTCGCCATACAGTGGCCAAAGTCATTCCGTTACTGTGCAAATAACAAGTTAATCACCTGCTTCTTCCGAAACTGGTTCTTCCAGTGGAGGCAGGTCGCCGGGATCGAGTATTCCCTTGGCGATGAGCATCCATTCACTCTGCTGAGGTTTTCTACCCAGTTCCATCCGATAGAGTTCACCGGTTGCCGTATCGAGCATGTAATGCCAATGAGTCCGCTCAATGGAAAATGACTGCAGCTGGTAGCGTCCCGTATGTACATTAGTTTCGATCTTCTCGCGGATAAGACTTTCCAACCGGTTCATGTATTCGCGGATGTCATCCTCACCCTGCGGCGGGGCTGAAAATGTTGTACCAACCATCAACAGCCACACAAATGCGACCGTTAGTATTCCGAATGCAGATTTTCTCATGCTGAACCTCCTTTGTGTCAATGGTTTTAAATCTATGGGAATCTACAAAATAGAGACGTGGCTGTCACTCGGGAATTTATCAACTGCCCAACGTACGGGATCGCTCGTATTGTGCCATGCGATCTACGAAATCGTCTTCGCTCTCAGATTGCAGCAAGGTACTGATCGCAATGTTATCCTTTAGGGTAATGGTTGGTTGATGACCGTAATTATGTCCAGGGTAGATGACAGTATCACCCGGCAGAGGCAGAAGTTTTTCGTAAACACTCCGGTAGAGTTGGCGACTGTCGCCTTGCGGACTGATTGTCCGACCCGTCCGTCCTACAAATAGAGTATCGCCGGAGAAAAGGCACTCCTCAGTCTGAAAGCAGACTGAATCCGGATAGTGTCCCGGCGTGTGAATCACGTTTATCTTCTGCTGTCCTACCGATAAGGTATCGCCATCACTCAGCGAGAGTGATTCAGGGAAGGATCCGCCGCCGAAGTGAGCGATCTGGATATCTTCCAAAGAGGAGCAGTATTCACGAGCATAAGCTGTATGATCCCCATGGGTGTGAGTAATGAGCAGATAGTTGACATTGAGCTGCTCTGATTCGATGATGGGCTCAATCTCTGTGAAGGGAACGGCGGCATCGATGATGGCAGCATCTTGAGTATCGTCACCTGCTAATAGGTAACTGAAATTGTTATCGTAGCCACCTTCGTATGTCCAAATACGCATCTTTGCCACCTAAGGAAATGTACAATGAATATTTAGCGTAAAAGCAGTAATTTCATGGGTGCGATAACCATTACCCAATAAGTGTAAATTATCAACTATGACTAAATCGATTGGACAGAAATTATTGAGGACTTCCGGCATCTATCTTGCCTTGGCAGGAGGAGCTATTATTGCACTCTACATTCTGTACTGGATACTTGATAGTATCCTCAATATAAGTACAATTGTCAAGATCGGTGTGATTCTGCTGGTGGTAGGTGGGATATTACTGGTTCTCAGTATCATCCGCGAGCGGACGGAAGATGCTAAAAAAGAGACCTTCAGGGGGACAAGACAATGATACTGACGACAACGGCGACCATTGCTGGCTACCGGCTTGTTGAGACCAAAGGGATGGTACGGGGGAGTACCATCCGCGCTAAGCATGTAGGTAAAGACATCATAGCAGGTCTCCGGACTCTGGTTGGAGGTGAAATCAAGGAGTACACTAAGATGATGGCCGAGTCCAGAGAGGAGGCTACGCAGAGAATGATATCTGCAGCGGAAGAGTTGGGTGCCAACGCTGTCATCGAAATCCGCTTTTCTACTGCAATGATAATGTCAAACTCTTCGGAAATCCTTGCTTACGGTACAGCGGTGGTGATAGAAAAGGAGTAAAATCGTTTTAAATTACGTTACCTCTTCGCTGCACTGCGACTAATTTGTAAATTCACCTATAGATTTGATGCCCCGGTAGCTCAGCTGGATAGAGCATCGGCCTTCTAAGCCGAGGGTCACAGGTTCGAGTCCTGTCCGGGGTGCTAATGAACGTAACGGAGAAAAAAATGAAAAAGACACTAATGTTTTTAATTCTATCTGTGGGATTTTGTCATGCCCAGGTTGGGGACCTAATCTGGGAGGAAAATTTTGATAATCTGGACAATTGGATGAAGATTACTGGAAATGGATCATGGGGCTGGGGAAATGGTGAACTGGAATTCTACAAGGAAGAAAATGTTGAGATAGCTGAAATCCCTGGTGAACAGGGGAATAATGCTCTGCATATTACGGCACTGGAAGAATCAGGACCTGATATCGTTGACCAATGGGGAAATCCGTTAAACTATACATCGGGAAAGGTGACCACAAAAGCAAAAGTCTCGGTTCAATATGGTCTCATTGAAACCAGAGTAAGAGTGCCAGACCTTGATCTTGGAGGGTGGCCTGCAGTATGGCTGCTAGGAACATCAAATCTCGACTGGCCCCGTAGTGGTGAACTCGATATGATGGAAATGGGGTCTCGCCAAGAATTCAGGGATTTACACGATGAGCACAACGGCGGTAATGGCGCCAACAATTCAACCGTTAACCAAGTGGTTGGGGCGAATGCTATATTTTATGCAGATGAAGCCGTAACCCCGGATAACCCAACAGGTGCCGCAAGTATTTCATGGGACCCGGATGATGATTACTGCAGACCTTACTATAATTATGATAATCTAAACGACAGGTTTCTCACGTATCGCATATATTGGGATCCAGACAGTATCCGGTTTACTGTTATTGATGATAGTGTTGAGTACGATCTTTACACAGAACCATTTCCGATTGATAGTGTTTCTGCTGAATTTCAGGAACCCTTTTATCTTATAGCCAATCTGGCCATAGGCGGATTGTTTACAGATGCAGATTATCTTGGTGGAAACGGATTGCCGATTTCTATGCCTTTTCCTGCTCATATGTATGTTGACTACATTAAAGTGATGGAATGGAACGGTCAGGGGGAAGTTCATATCGGGCCGCCCACTTTCCAAGAAGGAACCTTTGGTCTCTTTACGGACACAACTCCGATTGACAACGGCTTGGTAGTCGGAGAGGATGCGGAAATCTACGTTTGGGAAGGTACCTTAAGCGAAGGCACTATTCCACCCTATGAAGGTGAAAACGGCATATCATGGCAAACCACCGGATTAGGTTGGTTTGGCGCAGGTATCATGTCCATGCAGCCAGTTAACCTATTCAATTTTGGAGAAGGATATTTAAAATTTATGATCAAAATCCCGGCAAATATTTCCTTCCAGATTGGTATTATCGATACCTGGGGGAATCAGTCCTATGTTGAATTTCCGGCTAACCAGACAACCTATGGACTTGTCCGAGATGGCAATTGGGGACAGGCATCAATACCCGTGGAAGATATCAGGGGCGAATGGATCGATCTGCGAATGTTGAGTTATGAGTTTGTCATACTGGAAGTCAATGGCGCGTCATGTGAATTTGGGCTGGATGATATTTATTGGGATGATGGTGTAACCAACAATATTATTGAAGATGAATTTAGTGGGGCCCCAATTAAATATAGTTTGAATAACAACTATCCCAACCCTTTCAATCCATTGACAACCATCCACTATGATTTGCCGGAAGATGGGTTCGTAAACGTCACCATCTACGACATGATGGGCAGAACAATCAAAATTATGGTAAACAAAGAGCAGAACGCTGGCGTCAAATCAGTGCAATGGGATGCTACCGATAGTTCCGGTAAGCCAGTGAGTGCTGGTCTCTACCTGTACACAATACAGGCAGGGGAGTTCAGGCAGA